>ERZ833963.476-NODE-476-length-59486-cov-23.115024_pt1 | contig 59486 bp, 46 predicted proteins | sample MGYA00519693_ERZ833963 | MGnify/ENA primary metagenome ERZ833963 (study PRJEB31850, sample SAMEA3708748) | human gut metagenome | biome: human gut; feature: human-associated habitat; material: faeces | place: China | collected 2014 ...
ACTGCCTGACCTGTCCCGCCGGGACGGTTCTCTTAAAAACACCATATAGATTTTTGTACGCCGCCGCCCGCCATCGAGCAGAGTTTTACACCTAATTGGGGATAAAACAGCTCATGGCTGGCGCTGGCGTGGCCGTGGTCGGCATGGTCCTCGTACCCCTGCTCTCCGGCCTGTTCACCGTCTGATCGTTCCCCTCGTTAAGCCGTCATAAGAAATCCTTGCCGCCCCTGCCCCCAAGCAGGGGCGGCTGAAAGGAGGTTGACACCGTATGGATTTCTTGTTGGATGCCCTTACTGACTGGCTGAAGGAAATGTTGGTAGGCGGCATTATGAGCAACTTATCGGGGATGTTCGATTCCGTTAATCAGCAGGTCGGAGACATTGCCACACAGGTGGGTCAGCCCCCCCAAGGCTGGAACGGCAGCATTTTCAGTATGATCCAGAACCTCTCCAACTCCATCATGGTGCCGATTGCCGGTGTGATCCTGGCTATCGTGATGACGATGGAGCTGATTCAGTTGATTACCGACAAAAATAATCTGCATGATGTGGACACCTGGATGATCTTCAAGTGGGTGTTCAAATCTGCCGTAGCCATCATCATCGTCTCCAATACTTGGAACATCGTGATGGGCGTGTTCGACATGGCCCAAAGCGTGGTGGCACAGGCGGCAGGCATCATCGGGTCCGATGCTTCCATCGACATCTCCTCTGTCATGACCGATATGGAGTCCAGGCTGATGGATATGGAACTGGGGCCTCTGTTCGGCTTGTGGTTCCAGTCGCTCTTTATCGGCATTACCATGTGGGCGCTTTACATTTGTATCTTTATCGTGATCTATGGCCGTATGATTGAGATTTACCTTGTGACCTCGGTTGCACCTATTCCTATGGCAACTATGATGAGCCGCGAGGTGGGCGGCGGAATGGGCCAGAACTATCTGCGCTCTTTGATCGCCCTGGGCTTTCAGGCATTCCTCATCATCGTCTGCGTGGCTATCTACGCCGTGCTGGTGCAGAACATTGCCACCGAATCGGATGTCATCATGGCCATCTGGAGCTGTGTGGGCTATACGGTCCTGTTGTGTTTTACCCTCTTCAAGACCGGCAGCCTCTCCAAATCCGTGTTCAATGCACATTAACCAGGAAGGAGGTAATCCCTTTGGCTTATGTACCCGTACCCAAAGACCTGACGAAAGTCAAAACCAAGGTCGCGTTTAACCTGACCAAAAGGCAGCTGATCTGTTTCGGCAGCGGGGCGCTCATCGGCGTACCGCTTTTCTTTTTGCTCCGGGGGCCTGTGGGAAACAGCGTGGCTGCCATGTGTATGATGCTGGTCATGCTGCCCTTCTTCATGCTGGCAATGTACGAAAAACACGGTCAGCCCCTGGAAAAGATCGTGGGCAACATCATCAAGGTGGCCGTTATTCGGCCTAAACAGCGCCCGTATAAGACCAACAACTTCTATGCCGTGCTGGAACGGCAGGCAAAACTCGACAAGGAGGTGTATGACATTGTTCACCGCAAAGAAAAACCGGCAGGCCGATAAGGATGGCAAGCAGACGCCGCCGGTTCCCAAGAAGAAACTTTCCCGCACCGACAGAAAACAGATCGAAGCCGCCATTGCCCGCGCCAACCGCACGGACAAAAAGGAAAAGTCCGCACAGGACAGCATCCCCTATGAGCGGATGTGGCCGGACGGCATTTGCCGTCTGCCTGACGGCCATTACACCAAGACCATCCAGTTTCAGGACATCAACTATCAGCTCTCGCAGAACGAGGACAAGACGGCAATCTTTGAGGGCTGGTGTGACTTCCTCAACTACTTCGACAGTTCGATCCGATTTCAGCTGTCTTTTTTGAACCTTGCGGCATCCGAAGAAACCTTTGCCCGTGCGATTTTCATTCCCCTCCAGGGGGATGACTTCGACAGTATCCGAACCGAGTACATGACCATGCTGCAAAACCAGCTGGCCAAGGGCAATAACGGCCTTATCAAGACCAAGTACCTGACCTTCGGTATCGACGCTGACAGCCTCAAGGCTGCCAAACCTCGTTTGGAGCGCATCGAGACCGACATTCTCAACAACTTCAAGCGGTTGGGGGTCGTGGCGGAATCTCTGGGCGGCAAGGCGCGGCTGGCACAGCTTCACGGTATTTTCCACATGGATGAGCAGGTGCCGTTCCGGTTTGAATGGGACTGGCTGGCTCCGTCTGGGCTGTCCACCAAGGACTTTGTCGCTCCGTCGGGCTTTGAGTTCCGCACCGGTAAACAGTTCCGCATGGGCAAGAAGTATGGGGCGGTCAGCTTCGTCCAGATTCTTGCGCCGGAGCTGAATGACCGTATGCTGGCTGATTTTCTGGATATGGAATCCAGCTTGATCGTCAGCCTGCACATCCAGTCGGTGGACCAGGTAAAGGCCATCAAGACGGTCAAGCGGAAAATCACCGATCTGGACCGCAGCAAGATCGAGGAACAGAAAAAGGCTGTCCGTGCCGGATACGACATGGACATTATCCCGTCCGACCTTGCCACCTACGGTGCCGAGGCCAAGAAGCTCTTGCAGGACTTGCAGAGCCGGAACGAGCGAATGTTCCTTGTTACCTTCCTGGTGCTGAACACGGCGGACAATCCCCGGCAGCTGGACAACAACATCTTCCAGGCCAGCTCCATCGCACAGAAGTACAACTGCCAGTTGACCCGTCTGGACTTCCAGCAGGAGGAAGGGCTGATGAGCTGCCTGCCCCTTGGCCTCAATCAGATTGAGATTCAACGGGGGCTGACCACCAGCTCCACGGCCATCTTTGTTCCGTTCACCACGCAGGAGCTGTTCCAGAATGGCAAGGAAGCCCTGTACTACGGTATCAACGCCCTGTCCAACAACCTCATCATGGTGGACCGCAAGTTGCTGAAAAATCCCAACGGTTTGATCCTGGGAACACCGGGCAGCGGCAAGAGCTTTTCGGCCAAGCGTGAGATCGCCAACTGCTTCCTGCTCACCACGGATGATGTCATCATCTGTGACCCGGAGGCCGAGTATGCGCCCCTGGTGGAGCGCCTGCATGGGCAGGTCATCAAGATTTCGCCCACCTCCACCAACTACATCAATCCGATGGACCTGAACCTGGACTACTCGGACGATGAAAGTCCGCTGTCCCTCAAGTCCGACTTCATCCTGTCCTTGTGCGAGCTGATCGTGGGCGGCAAGGAGGGCTTGCAGCCGGTGCAGAAAACCATCATTGACCGCTGTGTGCGTCTGGTCTATCAGACCTATCTCAATGACCCCCGCCCGGAGAATATGCCTATCTTGGAGGACCTGTATGACCTGCTGCGGGCGCAGGAGGAAAAGGAAGCACAATACATTGCCACGGCGCTGGAAATCTACGTCACCGGCTCCCTCAATGTGTTCAACCACCGCAGCAATGTGGACATCAACAACCGCATTGTCTGCTATGACATCAAGGAACTGGGCAAGCAGCTGAAAAAGATCGGTATGCTGGTGGTCCAGGACCAGGTGTGGAACCGTGTCACCATCAACCGTGCCGCCCACAAGTCCACCCGCTACTACATCGACGAGATGCACCTGCTGCTGAAAGAGGAACAGACCGCCGCCTATACGGTGGAGATCTGGAAGCGGTTCCGCAAGTGGGGCGGTATCCCCACCGGCATCACGCAGAATGTCAAAGACCTTTTGAGCAGCCGGGAGGTGGAGAACATCTTTGAGAACTCCGACTTCGTGTATATGCTCAACCAGGCGGGCGGTGACCGGCAGATTCTCGCCAAACAGCTGGGCATTTCTCCACACCAGCTCAGCTATGTGACCCATTCCGGCGAGGGCGAGGGCCTGCTGTTCTACGGCGCAACCATCTTGCCTTTCGTGGACCACTTTCCGAAGAACACCGAGCTGTACCGCATTATGACCACCAAACCCCAGGAACTGAAAAAGGAGGATGAATGACCATGAAGCCCAATATGGAACTGAACTCTATGATGTTTTTTGAAGCGGCGCTGGAGGAACAGCGTTCTAATCTGCTCTCCGACATGGCCGCTGCCGTCAGCGAGTGCCGTGAAGCGGCAGACCAGGCGGCTCAGCTGAGCGAGGACGGCGAGGCGGGCCTGCTGCGTATGACGGAAATCTGGTGCGCTATGAACGGCGTTCCCGTCATCGTCATCTTCGAGGGCGGGCAGTCTGAACTGCTGGCCTCTGTGGTGGCGCAGATCTACGCCTATCTGATCCAGCACCCCACCCGTGGTCCCCAGGGGTTGGCCCTCTATGTGGAGCTGCGCTACATGATGGCCTCCCTGATGATGGGAGAATGGTTTGACTAAGGAGCCGCGCCTGCGCTTTACGGACGAGGAACGGGCTGACCCGGCGCTGGAAAAGCCCATCCGTAAGGCGGACAAGGCCGCCGCCAAAGCGGATAAGGCGCAGGCCAAAATTCCGAAAAAGAAGGTCTGGCAAAAGACGGTGAACCCGGAGACCGGCAAAGTAACCACGAAGCTGGTGCTGGAGGACAAGAAGAAGGCGCCCTCCAAATTGTCCCATACGGTACGGGATGCCCCCGCCAATGCTGCGCTGGGGAAACTCCACAAGGAAATCCAGGAGGCTGAACAGGACAATGTGGGCGTGGAGAGCGCCCGCAAGTCCGAGGAGGCCGCAGAGACCGGCGCACGATTGGTTCGGGAGGGCTATCGCAGTCACAAGTTGAAGCCCTATCGTAAAGCAGCCCAGGCCGAGAAAAAGCTGGAAAAGGCCAATGTGAACGCCTTGTACCAGAAATCTTTGCAAGAAAATCCCCAGCTTGCCAGCAATCCTTTCTCCCGCTGGCAACAGAAACGGACCATCAAAAAGCAGTATGCCGCTGCCAAGCGCGCCGGTCAGTCTGCCGGAAGTGCTGCCAAGACTGCGGAGGCCACCGGTAAGGCGGCCAAGGCTGCCAAGGAAAAGGCCCAGCAGGCGGGTGCGTTTGTCATGCGCCACAAAAGAGGTTTCATCCTCGTGGGGGTAATCTTCCTGATTGTCTGTCTGCTGCTCAACACCATGTCCTCCTGCTCCATGATGGCGCAGAGCATCGGGTCTGTGGTGTCCGGCACCACCTATCCCTCGGATGACCCGGAGCTGGTAGAGGTAGAGGCCGACTATGCAGCCAAGGAAGCGGCACTGCAAGCGGAGATCGACGGCATCGAAAGCAGCCATCCGGGGTATGACGAGTACCGCTATGATCTGGACATGATCGGGCATGACCCCCATGAGCTGGTGGCCTATCTCTCTGCCGTGCTGCAAGGCTACACGCAGGCAAGCGCCCAGGCGGAGCTGGAGCGTGTGTTTGATGCACAGTACGAGTTGACACTTACCGAGGAAGTGGAGACTCGATACCGGACAGAGACCCGGACCGGCACCACCACATCTACTGACCCGGAGGCCGGCGAGGTCACAACGGAAGAATACGAGTACGCGGTAGAAGTTCCCTACGAGTATTACATTCTGAATGTGAAGCTCACCAGCAAGCCCATATCCTCTGTGGCTTCGGAGCTGCTGACTCCGGAACAGATGGAAATGTATCAGGTGTACCGCAGCACGCTGGGCAACAAACCGCTGATTTTTGGTGGTGGGTCTGCCGACACCAGCGATTCCGAGAGCTTGACCGGAGTTCAGTTTGTCAACGGCACCCGCCCCGGTAATCAGGCCGTGGTGGATATTGCCAAAAGCCAGGTGGGCAATGTGGGCGGTGAGCCTTATTGGCGCTGGTTTGGTTTTACCTCCCGTGTGGAATGGTGCGCCTGCTTTGTTTCCTGGTGCTATGGCCAGATGGGGCTGTCCGAACCACGCTTTTCAGCGTGTCAGGCGCAGGGCATCCCGTGGTTCCAGTCTCACGGGCAATGGGGTGGGCCTGATTATGCCAATATTGCCCCCGGCGACGCCATCTTCTTCGACTGGAACTCCGACGGAAAAGCCGACCATGTTGGCATCGTTGTCGGCACGGACGGCAGCCGGGTTTACACCGTGGAGGGCAATTCCGGTGACGCCTGCAAAGTCAGAAGCTATTCTTTGACCTACGAGTGCATCAAGGGCTACGGCCTGATGAACTGGTAAGGCTGATTTTTGAGAAAAGGAGTGATTGAAATGGCTAAAAACAAAATCAAGCGCATTGACCAGGAGATTGCCAAGGTACGCGAGAAAATCACGGAGTACCAGGACAAGCTGAAAACCCTGGAGGCGCAGAAAACCGAGGCGGAAAACCTGGAGATCATCCAGACGGTGCGCGCGCTGCGGCTGACCCCGGAACAGCTTTCCGCCTTGCTCTCTGGCGGCACGGTTCCCGGCATGGCCGCTGCTTCCGCCGATTACAACGAACAGGAGGATACCGACCATGAAGAATAAGAAAATTTTCAAAACCCTTTCGGCCCTCTGCGCCGCCCTGGTGCTGATGATGGGCCTTTCCGTGACTGCCTTTGCCCAGGGAACGGAAGAACTTCCGGCGGAGGATGCCACCAACGACAGTAATGTGGTCGTGGAGGAAACCGAGGACAGTCCCGCCCTGACCCCGGAGGGCAACGCTGCTCTGGTGGATGATTTCGGCGGCAATAAGCAGCTTATTACCGTCACCACCAAGGCGGGCAACTACTTTTATATCCTCATTGATAGGGCGAATAAGGACAAGGAAACTGCCGTACATTTTCTGAACCAGGTGGATGAAGCCGATTTGGAGGCACTGATAGAGGACGAGCAGACCACCCAGGAACAGCCCGCCACCTGTACCTGTACGGAGAAATGTGTAGCCGGTGCGGTCAATACGGCCTGCCCGGTGTGTGCCACCGATATGAGCGGCTGCATGGGCAAGGAGCCGGAACCGGAGGTGCCGGAGGCAACGCCTGCCCCCGAAGAAACCGAGCAGGAACCCGTGGGACTTAATCCGGTAATTCTGTTGGCGGTGCTGGCAGTGCTTGCTGGCGGCGGTGCGCTGGCCTACTTTAAGCTGGTGAAAAACAAGCCCAAGACCAAGGGCAACGACAATCTGGATGACTATGACTACGGCGAGGACGATACCGACCAGGAGGACGAGGACCCCTGGGAGACCGAGGAATCCAACGAGCCGGACGCTGACGGGGGCGGCGATGAAGAAAGCGAGGACAAGACGGTTTGACCCGTTTTACCGACAGCCCCTATGAACGCATGATGACACGCAGGCCGGAGGGCGGGAAGGAAACTTCCCGTCCTCCTTCTTTATCTCCCGGCCATCCCTGTTTTGGCTGTGGAAATTATCTCTATGGGCAGCCCTGCGTGGGATTCTGCCACCGACAGCTGACCGCTTGGTTGCAAGAAAGGAGGAACAAAAAACATGAAGCTGGTGATCGCTGAGAAACCGTCCGTTGCCCAAAGTCTGGCCGCTGTGATCGGGGCGGCCGCCCGCAAGGACGGCTACCTGGAGGGAAACGGCTGGCGGGTGAGCTGGTGTGTGGGCCATCTGGCTAGGCTGGCCGATGCCGATGCTTATAACCCCGACTACGCCAAGTGGCGCTATGATGACCTGCCCATTCTGCCGGAGCATTGGCAGATGGTGGTAAGCAAAGACAAGAAAAAGCAGTTTGATGTGCTGAAACAGCTGATGAACGCCCAGGATGTGACCGAGGTGGTGAACGCCTGCGACGCCGGACGCGAGGGTGAACTGATCTTCCGCAGCGTCTACGAGCTGGCGGGCTGTCAGAAGCCCATGAAGCGGCTCTGGATTTCCTCAATGGAGGATTCCGCCATCCGGGAAGGCTTTGCAAGCCTGCACCCCGGCGCGGACTATGACGGCTTGCGGGATGCGGCCCTCTGCCGCGCCAAGGCGGACTGGCTGGTGGGTATCAATGCCACCCGGCTGTTTTCCGTGCTGTACCACCGGACCCTCAACATCGGGCGCGTCATGTCCCCGACGCTGGCCCTCATCGTCCAGCGGGAGGCCGAGATCGACACCTTCAAGCCGGTGCCGTTTTACACGGTCACACTGGAGCTGCCCGGTTTCTCTGTTTCCGGGGAACGCATGGCGGACAAGGCTGCCGCCCAGCAGCTGAAAACGGCCTGCCAGGGTGCGGCTGCTACGGTGAAAAAGGTGGAGCGCAAGGACAAATCCGAGAAGCCGCCCGCCCTCTATGACCTGACCACGCTCCAGCGGGACGCCAACCGGCTGTTGGGATACACCGCTCAGCAAACCCTGGACTACCTGCAAAACCTGTATGAAAAGAAGCTCTGCACCTATCCCCGGACGGACAGCCGCTATCTGACTTCGGATATGGCGGCCAGCCTGCCGGAGCTGGTCCGGCTCACCGCTGGGGCACTGCCCTTTGCCGCTGGTATGGAACTTGTTTGCAATGCGGCCCAGGTCATCAATGACAAGAAAGTGACCGATCACCATGCGGTGATCCCCACCCGCAACCTCCAGGGCGCGGACCTGTCCGGCTTGCCGGTTGGCGAAAAGGCGGTGCTGGAGCTGGTGGCCCTGCGGCTGCTGTGCGCTGTGGCCCAGCCCTATACCTTTACGGAAACCGCCGTTGTTGTCGAGTGCGCCGGTGCGGAGTTTACCGCCAAAGGCCGCACAGTGAAGCAACTTGGCTGGCGGGCGCTGGATGCTGCCTACCGCGCTGGGCTGAAAAATGCGGAGCCGGACAAGGAAACCGAGGACAAGGCTCTGCCGGAGCTGTCTGAAGGTCAGACGCTGCCCCTCTCTGGTGCAGCCGTCAAGGAGGGCAAGACCACCCCGCCCAAGCACTTCACCGAAGATACGCTGCTTTCTGCGATGGAGACTGCCGGAAAGGACGATATGCCGGAGGACGCCGAACGCAAGGGCCTGGGGACCCCGGCCACCCGCGCCGGGATTTTGGAAAAGCTGGTGTCCACCGGCTTCCTGGAGCGCAAAAAGAGCAAAAAGCAAGTACAGCTCTTGCCGTCCCATGATGCGGTGTCCCTTATCACCGTGCTGCCGGAGCAGCTGCAATCGCCCCTTCTGACCGCTGAGTGGGAGTACCGGCTGGGTGAGATCGAGCGCGGCGAGCTGGCACCGGAGGATTTCATGGACGGGATTTCCACCATGCTCCAGGAGCTGGTGAGAACCTATCAGGTCATCAAGGGAACCGAGTATCTGTTCACGCCGCCCCGCGAAGTGGTAGGCAAATGCCCCCGCTGCGGCGGAGAAGTTGCAGAAATGCAAAAAGGCTTCTTCTGTCAGACAGAATCTTGCAAATTTGCAATTTGGAAAAACAACAAGTGGTGGGAGCTGAAGCGCAAGCAGCCCACCAAGGCCATCGTGACGGCGCTGCTCAAAGATGGCTGCGCCCATGTGACCGGCCTGTACTCCGAGAAAACCGGCAAAACCTACGACGCCACCGTGATGCTGGAGAACGATGGGAAGTACGCCAATTTCAAGCTGGCATTTGACCGGCAGAAAGGCGGCGGCAAATGAAACTGAGCCTTTATGAACAGGAAACCATCATTCTCTACAACCAGGCCGAGGCCGCCGCCGAGGTCTATACCCATGACCCCCGGCTGCTGGAGAAGCTGCGGCGGCTGGCGGAAAAGTACCCGGATCAGATCGTAAAAAAAGACCGGCAGACCTTCACGGTCCCCAAACGCTGCGTGTCCGTCCGGGAGCCGTACAGCGACGAGCGCCGCAAGGCGGCCAGTGAACGGGCCAAGGCTGCCGGGTACAGGCCGCCATCCCCAAATAAGGGCGACGAGTAAGCATGGCTGAGAGTGTCTTTGAGACCGTCAAGCGGTCCGTCACTGTCCAGCAGGCAGCGCAGATGTATGGGATCGAGGTCAATCGGGGCGGCATGGCCTGCTGTCCGTTCCACGATGACAAAAATCCCAGCATGAAACTGAATGAGGAATACTTCTACTGCTTCGGCTGCGGAGCTACCGGCGATGTGATCGACTTCACCGCCCGGCTCTACAATCTGTCTCCCAAGGAGGCCGCCGAAAAGCTGGCCCAGGATTTTGGCCTGGCTTATGACAGTCAGGCCCCTCCCCGGAGGCGCTATTTCCGGCAGAAAACTGAAGCGCAGAAGTTCAAGGAGGACCGGGACCATGCCTTTCGCGTCCTGGCCGACTACTTTCATTTGCTCCGCAAGTGGGAAACGGACTATTCCCCCAAAACACCGGAGGAAAATCCCGATCCCCGTTTTATGGAGGCAATCCAGAAAAAGGACTATATGGGCTATCTGCTGGACTTTTTCCTGGAGGACAGCCCGGAGGAACAAAAGCTGTGGATGGCCGAACATCAATCAGAAATCGCCAATTTGGAAAGGAGAGTGAAATTCATGGCTGATAAGCCCACCAATCGAGAACGGTTGCAGGAGATCACGGCGGGCATTGAACAGGGTATCAAGGAGCTTTTCGAGAGCGAAAAGTATATGCGATACCTGTCCGTCATGTCCAGGTTCCACCGCTATTCCGTCAACAACACCATGCTCATCTATATGCAGCGCCCGGATGCCACGCTGGTCGCTGGCTTTCAGAAATGGAAAAACCAGTTTGAGCGCCATGTGAAAAAGGGTGAGCATGGTATCACCATCATCGCTCCTACGCCCTACAAAAAGAAGATTGAGGAAATGAAGCGCGACCCGGACACCCAGGCTCCCATCCTGGATGCGGATGGCAAGGCCATCATGGAGGAAAAGGAAATTGAAATCCCCATGTTCCGCCCGGTCAAGGTATTTGATGTGAGCCAGACGGACGGCAAGCCCCTGCCAGAGCTGGCCTCCAGCCTGTCCGGTACGGTGCCACACTATGAGGCCTTCCTGGAGGCGCTGCGCCGCTCTGCCCCGGTCCCCATCGAGTTTGAGCCAATGGCCGCCAATATGGACGGCTACTTTTCCTCCGCGCAGCAGCGAATTGCCATTCGGGAAGGCATGAGCGAGGTGCAGACTGTTTCTGCCGCTGTCCATGAGACCGCGCACAGCAAGCTCCACGACCCGAAAAAGCATGAGGCAGAGCCGACCTGGAAGATCGTCATGGTGAGTGAGGGCGGCACTAAAAAGGATTACCGTCTGGATTTTGCCACCGAAGCGGAGGCGGAACAGGCCGCCGCCGAGGATGGCTGGCGCTATGTGGACGAAAATCAGTTTGAGTGGCGGCTGGAGGTGGAGGAAGATCTGACGGCGGTGAAACAGGCCGCCAAGAACCGCAACACCGAGGAAGTGGAAGCCGAGAGCATCTCTTATGCGGTCTGTCAGTATTTCGGCATCCAGACCGGCGAGAACAGCTTTGGCTATATCGCTTCCTGGTCCGAGGGCAAGGAGCTGAAGGAGCTGCGGGCCAGCCTGGAGACCATCAACAAGACTTCCTGTGAGCTGATCTCCGACATTGAGCGCAACTACAAAGAAATCTGCAAGGAGCGCGGCATTGACCTGACCGCAGACCTGGAGCCGGAGCAGGTACCCCAGCAAGTTGCGGAGGAAAAGACCCCTGCAGAAGAAGTTTCTCAGCCCAGCGCTGAGTACCGGGAGGCACTGCTGGTGCTGGACGATACCACATATCTTCATGTTCAGCCCTGCGACACCGGCTGGGACTACACCCTCTACGATGCAGCAACCATGAAGCAGTTGGACGGCGGTCAGCTGGATGGGCCGGACTTGGGCCGCTCCGCAGTGGTCAGCCATATCTGCGAGGACCTGGGGATGGGCGGCAAATCCATCAGGTATGCTCCGCTGTCTATGATCGAGACCTTGCAGGAACAGGCCAGCCAGCAGACCGCAGAAGCCGCAGCTGCCCAGCTGCCGGATGCCCAGGAGCAGGCGTTGGACGAATACCCCATGCCGGACCCGGCACTGACCCAGGATGATCTAGAAAAGTGCGGCTACATGGACAGCGACCTTCTGCCGCTCTCCAAAGAACGAGCCTATGAGCTGATGGAGCGGGACCTGACCGTTTACATTATCCAAGAGGGCGAAAACCCGGCGATGGCCTTTGATACCACCGACCTGGATGCCCATGACGGTATCTTTGCCGTGTCCCGTGAGGAATGGGAGGAAAGCCCGGAGTTTGATAGGCTGGTCAAGGATCGTATGAACCACCAACAGGAACGGGAGCAGGCGTTCCTCTCTCATAAAGGAGACTGCTACGCGATTTACCAAGTGAAGCACACTGACGAGCTGCGGGACATTCGTTATGAGGGGCTTGAGTGGATCAAGTCCATCGGGCGGACAGTTCAGCGAGACAACTATGATCTGGTCTACACTGCGCCACTTGCTCCCCGCGACCTGAAAGGTAGTGTGCTAGACAATCTCGAATACCGCTTTAATAATGAACATCCTGCCGACTACCGCCATCCGTCCATGAGCGTCAGCGACATCGTTGCCATTAAGCGTGATGGCAAGGTATCCTGTCATTATTGCGACAGCTTCGGCTTTGAGCAGGTTCCTGGATTCCTGCCGGACAATCCGGTGAAAAATGCGGAAATGACCGTGGAGGATGACTACGGCATGATCGACGGCATCCTTAACAATGGCCAGAAGGAACCAACGGTGGCCCAACTGGAACAGCAGGCCCGCACTGGCCAGCCGATCTCTCTCATGGATTTGGCTGCCGCCTCCCACCGGGAGGACCAGGAAAAGAAAAAGTCCGTCATTGAGCAGCTGAAAAGTCAGCCCAAGGCGGAACCCAAAAAAGCAGTGCCCAAAAAGAGCGCAGAAAGGGAGATTTGAAATGGGAAACTTCACCTTCGAAGAAATGAACCTGCTTTGCATTTATAATACCAACACCGGCAGCCGCACCGAGCTGATCGAGGCTCTGACGGAGATGCGCGGCGAGCTTTCGCCGGAGGAAGCCGAGCTGCGGGAGCTGACGGACAGCGCCCTCGCCAAACTGCGAGCTACGTCTGATGCAGAATTTTCCGAGCTGGACCTTCGCCCGGACTTTGGTTCTTAAGCTGTTGGGCCCAAAATATACTTAAAACATGGGAATGATTCAATTATGACGTATTGACGACAACTGCGGAATGAGATATAATTATAGGCAATTAATCCCTGATTCCAAAAGAACTCCTGTAGGCGGTGATTGGACTCGCACGTAATTGAGGTGTTATTTAATGTATTTGTCGGCACAAACAAAGGCGGCGCTCGAAAGGATAATCGGGACTACGCTTTCGCAAGTATCAAAAATGGATTTACCTCAGGAATTGGCTTATGTGAAGAAAAAAACGGGTAAGGATGTTAAGTTCTCTAAAAAAGTTGATTTTCGTATGAGTAGCCGAGGCAATCCATTGATTGTTAGGAAGAGAATTTGTACAATGGAAGAGATCGATGATAAAATTGCGAGGTTGAAGTAAGTGAGTAATGCTCCGATTGACGTAGACACAGCATTTTTAGAAAAATATCAAGAAAGCATAAATGAAGTTTTTCGGATATATCACGAGGATATAAATCCTTTCATTGTTCAGTTCGAAATTCTTAAAAATGAGTTCCCGATTGAAATCCAAAACGAAATCCGAGCAATTTATGGCCATTTAGTTCGCGCCTCTATCGCAGACAACGATAAGGACGTTGAGAGAAACATAGCTAAAATGCGCTCGCATACTAAGCGCGCACTGTTTGATTGCTTCAAGTATAGTTGCATCTTAATTAGCGATAAATATCATGCCTTTTTTGAACGTTATCGGGGAATTGATTTAACCTATATAAACAAAGGGCATTTTCTCCATGATATCCAGCAAAGATATCGTCAGGCCACAAAACAATTGCAAGCTGCAAAAGAACTTGAGCTCTCAAATGCATCTGAAGACCAGCTGGTAGCAGAATATCAAAGAGCATACGAGTTGTTTGCAGATATCGATAAACAGTTGAACGAAGCAGAAAGCGATGCAGCATTTCTCAAGCATCGTGCGACGCGAAGAGATCTGCTTGCTATCGCATCATTTGTTGTAGGTGCTGCTGGTTTCATATATACTGTATTGTCTACCGCCCCAAATTTCATTTAATGACTGCATCACGCTAATAATCCAAATGCAGGTCACCTATTTAGGTGGCCTGCTTTTCTTATATCTGATAAACGAAGGGAGGACAGAAAACCATGCCATCCAAAGCTGAATTTTACCGGCAGATGGCCGAACAGGTATCGACCCGGCTTGTGGGCAGCTGGCAGGAATGGACGGCCTTTCTTTCCACGGCTGCCCGCCTCTACAAATACCCGTTCCATGAGCAGATGATGATTTACGCCCAGCGCCCGGACGCCACCGCCTGCGCCGAGTATGATTTATGGAACGAAAAAATGGGCCGGTATGTGCGCCGTGGCTCCAAGGGTATCGCCCTGGTGGACGATTCCGGCGACAGGCCCCGGCTGCGCTATGTGTTCGATATTTCTGACACCGGGACCCGTGAACATTCTCGAACCCCCTGGCTGTGGCAGCTGGAGGAACAGCACATCGGGCCTGTGTCGGCCATGCTGGAGCGCAACTACGGCATTGCCGGTGATGATCTTGCCCAGCAGCTTACCGATGTGGCCGGAAAGCTGGCGAGTGAGTATTGGGACGAGCATCAGCAGGACTTTCGCTACATCGTTGACGGTTCGTTCCTGGAGGAGTACGATGATCTCAACGTCGCAGTCCAATTCAAATCGGCGGCCACCGTCAGTATTGCCTACGCCCTGATGTCCCGCTGCGGTTTGGAGCCGGAACGCTACTTCCAGCACGAGGACTTTATGTCGATCTTTGACTTCAACACCCCGGCCACAGTTGGGGCATTGGGAGCAGCAGTCAGCCAGATCAACCAGCAGGTGCTGCGGCAGATCGGCGTCACCATCCAGAACTATGAACGTGAGCATATCGCGGAAAGGAGCATTACACATGGAGAACAACCTGACTTACACGAGGAACGGCGATTACCTGATTCCCGATCTGAGCCTAAGCGAGCAGCCGAAGAAGCCCCTGGGCAAGTACGGCAGGATGCGGAAAGCGTACCTGAAGGAACACCGGCCCCTGATCTACAACCATCTGCTGATGAGCGAGAAGCTGTACCCGCACCTGCTGGAGATCGAGAAAACAGCGAACAGCCGTCTGGAGCAGATGATGCCTCGGCTGGCGGAGTCGGCGGGCGCGACGGAGGAACTGAAAGCCCGCGATCCGATGCGCTGGGTGGGCCTGATGAACACCTGCAAGGCACAGGCCGAGGAAATTCTGCTGACAGAGCTTATCAACAGCTGAGTTTCTTCCCCTCCGAAGCGGAACAAATCCAAAGAATAGATGAAGCAGAGAATGTGAAAACATCCTCTGCTTTTTCTTTTGCCCAGGAACAGCCGCAGCCGGAAGCTACTGACCAGGAGACAGAGGTGGCAAAGCCAACTCTGCGGGAGCTGCATGAAAAATACAAGCCCATCGTGCTGGAAGCTGTTTCCCAAGACATCCGATACCGTAACGCCTGCGGTCATAGTGATTATGAAAACGCTATGATCGAGTGTAATGCGGCTGTGCGCCGCGCCATTCTCGACTCTCATGATATAGAGCTGATCCGCCTGTTCTCTGATGTGCCGGAGTTTCGCCAGCGGTTGCACCGGGAAGTGGCAGACGAAACCTATCCCAAGCTCCATGAGCTGCTTCGCCCACTTTCGGACAATGACATTGATCGGGCTATCCAGGGCTGGAATGGTAAGATCGAAAGCAAACACGCCGTTGTCCGCTACATGAAAAAGCATGGGAGGGAAAAAGACACCGCCGCATGGCTGGCCCATGAGTTTGACGGGGGCGACGGCAAAACCCCGCTTGCGATCTGCCCGGAAAGCCCCAACGGAATGGCTCTGCCCTGGCCCAAAGTACAGCGCCGGATTGCCCAGCTCATCAAAGAGGACCGTTTCTACACCCAAGTTGAAAAGGACAATCTGGATGATGTGGACCCCATCGCTATCCGGGAGACCCTGGCTCAGCGAGGGATTGTAGACGGCCAAGTTGTGGACCCGGAAAAGCTGGACGGCGATCCCTTTGTGCAGCGGGTTATGGCCGATGCCCAGCGGATTGCTGCGGAGGAAACATCGGAACAGCCTACACCGCCAGATTTGTCTGGTCAGCCCATCACCCGCACGGGGGACACCATCACCATTGGAAACGGTGACCCGGTCCATGAGATTGACATCACTGTGTCTGATGAGGAATACGAAGCCATTCGGCAGACCATCCCGGATGAAAAAGCCGATGACCCATCCACACCGATCTACCATGTGGGCGACACAGTATATCTGGAAAATCAGGAGTATCGCATCACGGAACTGCGGGAGGACACAGTACAGCTGCTTCCCACCGGCATGAGCTACCCCATCTACCGGGCCGAGAGCCGGGAACGGTTTGAACAGATGCTGCGGGAGGATGCCCGCAATGAGGCGACAACCGAGTTCTTGCCGCTGAATCCCGAAACGGCAGACCAAGATCTGCGAGATGTGCTGGCTCATGGTTTGATCGGAGCGGCGGATAAGGCGGAACTTTCCAAACTGTTGCGCTCTGGTAAGGATAATAGTGAGGTTGCCCTATGGCTGAGCCGGTCCTATCCCGACATTGTGGAAACAATGGAGCTGGAAACCGGCGATACCGCAGACTACCGGACAACACCCGAAGGTATTGAGCTGGAAATTCTGGACGCAGATGAAAAGCGTCTGGCTATGCGCTATTTTCGCTGGGACGAGGTTGCGCCTTTGCTGCGCGGGCTGTATGCCCGTCAGCTGGATGGCTTTGAGCTGGAACACACCGAACCGGCTGCTGAGACTCTGCTTTCTCATTCCGAGAAAACCAACGAACCGGAGCCGCCTGCGCCCGTCGAGCCGGAAAAGCCCCAGGATGAAGTGCTGAACGAACACCCTGTATCTATCCAGGTCAATGGCGAGTGGCAGACATTCCCCAATGTTAAAGCTGCCGAGGAAGCATCTTATGAGGAATACAAGGCCAATCTGCGCCGCAGTGCCGAGAATTTCCGTATCACCGACGATCACCTGGGCGAAGGCGGCCCTAAGGCCAAGTTCCAGGCCAATATTGAGGCAATCAAGCTGCTGAAATACCTGGAGGAAACTACCGGACAGGCAACGCCGGAGCAACAGAAAATCTTATCCCGGTATGTAGGCTGGGGCGGCCTTGCCGACGCCTTTGACCCTGACAAGGAAAGCTGGAGCAAGGAATATGCCCAGCTGAAGGAGCTTCTGACTCCAGAGGAATACGCCGCTGCCAGAGGGTCCACCCTCAATGCTCACTACACCAGCCCCACGGTGATTCGGGCTATTTACGAGGCCATAGGTCACATGGGATTCAAGACTGGCAATGTTTTGGAACCGTCCTGCGGCGTGGGCAATTTCTTTGGTATGCTGCCGGATAGCATGGCCGGAAGCAAGCTGTACGGTGTGGAGCTGGATTCCATCAGCGGGCGGATCGCCCAGCAGCTCTATCCCAAGGCTGACATCACCGTGGCGGGATTTGAGACCACCGACCGGCGGGACTTTTATGACCTCGCCATCGGCAATGTGCCTTTCGGTCAATATCAGGTCCGGGACAAAGCCTATGACAAGCTGAATTTCAACATCCACAACTACTTTTTCGCCAAGGCGTTGGACCAAGTGAGAGCCGGTGGCGTGGTAGCCTTTGTGACTTCTCGTTACACGATGGACGCCAAGGATTCCACCGTGCGCCGGTATCTGGCCCAGCGCGCCGAGCTGCTGGGGGCCATCCGTCTGCCCAACAATGCGTTTAAGGCCAATGCCGGGACCGAGGTTGTATCGGACATCATCTTCCTGCAAAAGCGGGACCGTCCGCTGGACATCGTGCCGGAGTGGATGCAGACTGGACAAACCGAGGACGGCTTTGCCATCAACTGTTATTTCCTGGACCACCCGGAAATGGTGTTGGGCCGACAGGAGCCGGAAAGCACTGCACACGGCATGGACTACACCGTGAACCCCATCGAGGGCCTGGAGCTGGCCGATCAGCTGCACGATGCCGTGAAGTATATTCGCGGCACCTACCAGGAGGCCGAGCTGCCGGAGCTGGGCGAGGGCGAAGCTATCGACACATCCATCCCCGCCGACCCCAATGTGAAGAACTACTCCTACACCATTGTGGACGGCGCTGTGTATTTCCGGGAGACCAGCCGCATGGTGCGGCCTGCTCTCAATACCACCGCCGAAGCCCGTGTCAAAGGCATGGTGGGGCTGCGGGATTGCGTCCAGGAGCTGATCGACCTGCAAATGGATGCTGCCACACCGGACAGCGAAATCCGGGAGAAGCAGGCGGAGCTGAACCGGCTCTATGATGATTTCTCTGCCAAGTACGGTCTTATCAATGATCGCGCCAACCGGCTGGCCTTTGCCGATGATTCCAGCTATTATCTGCTCTGCGCGCTGGAGATCGTAGACGAGGACGGCAAACTGGAGCGTAAGGCGGATATGTTCACCAAGCGGACCATCAAACCCCATGAGGCTGTCACCACCGTGGACACGGCCAGCGAGGCCCTGGCGGTTTCCATCTCAGAGAAAGCCCGTGTGGACATGGAGTACATGGAACAGCTCACCGGCAAAACCAGCGACGAGCTGGCCTCCGAGCTGCAAGGTGTAATCTTCCGTCTGCCTGGGCCTGTGCCGGAGGGAGAACGGCCAACCTATGTGACCGCTGACGAATATCTGTCCGGCAATGTGCGTCGCAAATTGCGGCAGGCACAGCGGGCCGCACAGCAGGACCCGGCCTTTGCCATCAATGTAGAGGCCCTGACCGATGCCCAGCCTAAAGACCTGGACGCTTCGGAGATCGAGGTGCGCCTGGGTGCTACCTGGATTAACAAGGAGTACATTCAGCAGTTCATGTATGAGACCTTCAATACCCCGTATTACCTTCAGCGCACTATCCAGGTCAATTATGCCTCCTATACTGCCGAGTGGCAGGTCACGAGCAAAAGCGCCGTATCCGAAAAAGATGTAGCGGCCTACACCACCTACGGAACCAGCCGCGCCAATGCCTACAAGATTTTGGAGGACAGCCTGAACCTGCGGGATGTCCGCATTTACGACACTGTGGAGGACGCGGACGGCAAAGAACGGCGAGTCTTGAACGCCAAGGAGACCACCCTGGCAGCTCAAAAGCAGCAGGCTATCCGGGATGCTTTCAAAGACTGGATTTGGAAAGACCCGGAACGTCGCCGGGCTTTGGTCGATCTATACAATGAGGAAATGAACTCCACCCGGCCCCGTGAATACGACGGGTCTCACATCACCTTTGGCGGCATGAACCCGTCCATTACTCTGCGGGATCACCAGCTGGGCGCTATCGCTCATGTGCTGTATGGCGGCAATACACTATTGGCACACGAGGTAGGCGCTGGCAAAACCTTTGAGATGGTGGCCGCTGCGATGGAATCCAAGCGCCTGGGGCTGTGCCAGAAGTCCCTCTTTGTGGTGCCGAACCACCTAACCGAACAATGGGCGTCGGAGTTCCTGCGGCTTTATCCCTCCGCAAAAATTCTGGTCACGACCAAGAAAGACTTTGAGACCCACAACCGCAAGAAATTCTGTGCCAGAATTGCTACGGGAGACTACGATGCCGTTATCATCGGCCACTCGCAGTTTGAGAAAATTCCCATCAGCCGGGAGCGTCAGGAGCGGCTCCTTCAGGAGCAGATTGACGAAATCACAGAGGGCATTGCCGAGGTGAAGTACAGCGGCGGTGAGCGTTTCACGGTCAAGCAGTTGGAACGCACCAAGAAATCTCTGGAGGCCAGACTGGAGAAGCTCCAGGCCGAGGGCCGCAAGGACGATGTGGTGACTTTCGAGCAGCTGGGCGTGGATCGGCTGTTTGTTGACGAAGCCCATAACTACAAAAACTTGTTCCTCTACACAAAAATGCGGAATGTGGCGGGCCTCTCCACCAGTGACGCCCAAAAGTCCAGTGATATGTTCGCCAAGTGCCGCTACATGGACGAAATCACCGGCAGCCGTGGTGTTATCTTCGCCACCGGTACGCCGGTCAGCAACTCCATGACTGAGCTTTACACTATGCAGCGGTATCTCCAGTATGAACGGCTGCAAGAACTGAACATGACCCACTTCGACTGCTGGGCCAGCCGCTTCGGAGAAACCGTCACGGCGCTGGAGCTGGCACCGGAAGGCACCGGCTACCGGGCGCGCACCCGCTTCTCCAAGTTTTTCAATCTCCCGGAGCTGATGAACCTGTTCTGCGAAGTTGCTGACATCAAAACCGCCGATCAGCTAAACCTGCCTACCCCGGAGGTGGAATACCACAACATCGTGGCCCAGCCTACTGAACATCAAAAAGAGATGGTGCAGGTTCTCTCCGAGCGCGCCTCCAGAGTACACAGCGGCAGCGTTGACCCCTCAGAGGACAATATGCTCAAGATTACCGGCGATGGCCGCAAGCTGGGTCTGGACCAGCGTATCATCAACCAGCTGCTGCCGGATGAACCCGGCACCAAGGTCAATCAGTGTGTGGGTAATATCATGCAGATCTGGCGAGACGGCGAGGCTGACAAGCTAACCCAGCTGGTATTCTGCGACATTTCCACGCCCCAGGCAGCTCCCTCCAAAAAGGCAGCCAAACAGCTGGACAATCCCACACTTCATGCGCTGGAACAAGCTGTGCCGTTGGATGAGCCGGAGCCTGCCTTTACCGTCTATGAGGACATCCGCCAGAAGCTCATCGCCCAGGGAATGCCCGCCGAGCAGATTGCTTTTATCCACAACGCCAAGACCGAGGTGCAGAAGAAAGAACTGTTTTCAAAGGTCCGCACTGGGCAGGTGCGTGTTCTGCTGGGCAGCACCTCCAAAATGGGCGCTGGCACCAATGTGCAGGACCGCCTTGTGGCTCTCCATGACCTGGATTGTCCGTGGCGTCCGGGAGACCTTGCCCAGCGAAAAGGCCGTATCGAGCGCCAGGGCAACCAGAACCCTCTTGTCCATGTGTACCGCTATGTTACCGAGGGAACTTTTGACGCTTATCTCTGGCAGACAGTTGAGAACAAGCAAAAATTCATTTCGCAGATTATGACTTCTAAATCGCCGGTCCGCTCCTGCGATGATGTGGACGAAACGGCGCTGTCCTTTGCCGAGATCAAGGCCCTGTGCGCTGGAGACCCCCGTATCAAGGAGCGCATGGATTTGGATGTGGAGGTTGCGCGTCTGAAGCTGATGAAAGCCGACCATCAAAGCAAGCAGTACCGCCTGGAGGATCAGTTGCTCAAATACTTCCCCCAGGAAATCGGAACTAACAAGGGGTTTATTAAAGGCTTTGAAGCGGACCTGGAGACCTTGGCCACCCATCCTCACCCGGAGGATGGCTTTGCGGGGATGGAGATCCGGGGCGATGTGCTGACTGACAAAGAAAACGCCGGTGCAGCCCTGCTGGACGCCTGTAAGGAGGTCAAAGGCTCCGAACCGGTGCAGATCGGCAGTTACCGGGGCTTTACTATGTCCGTGGAGTTTTCCGCTTGGAAACAGGAATATTCGCTCCTGTTGAAAGGCCAGATGACCCACCGGGCAAGCCTCGGCACGGACCCTCGCGGCAACCTGACCCGTATTGACAATGCACTCGCGCAGATGTCCCAGCGCCTGGAGGCGACCAAGGCCCAGCTGGACAATCTGTACCAGCAGCAGGCCGCTGCCAAGGAGGAAGTGGGCAAGCCTTTCCCTTATGAGGATGATCTACGGATAAAGTCTGCCCGTCTGGTGGAGCTGGATACGCTTCTGAATCTGGATGGCAAGGGCCGCTCTCAGCCGGAGGCCGTGATCGCCAAGAGCGCCCGGTCCTCGGTGCTGGATAGCTTGAAACGTCCAGTGCCGCCTCGCAACCCCGAAAAGAAACCGAAACAGCATGAGGAGGTGCGATAAAAACATGAAAACAAACGATATGAATACTGCCATTTACCCTCACTCCGCTGCCTACGCGAAAGAGCATGGGGAGCTTGAGCAGTACCGGGCCTCCAACCGGGCCAATCTCCAATGCAAGGAGGCTATTGAAGCGGCGGTGCGGGAGCACTTCGACGGGATGTATCTCAGCCGTGATGCTGCCAAAGATGTGATTGAGACCTACGGTATTGACCGGGTGATGTTTGTTCTGGCCAATACCGTTCAGCTCCAGGACTGGGATGGTCGTTACTCGCCTCGTAACAAGGCGTGGGCAAAGACCATTCCCAACGACAACTCCGATACTGTCCGCTACGGCTATGCCGTAAACAGCCATCCCGCCGTGCTGGATGGGTTTATAGATCTGGTCCGTATGGAACAGATGCGCCAGCCCTTGACGGCAGCGGACATCCAGGCAGAGGCAGAACGGATTCTGTGGGAGCTGCGCGCACCGGATGTGCCGAACAGCCCCCACGGAACCCATTACATGGCCCGCATTTCCCCGGAGTTTCTGAATCGTGCCGGGAGCAAAGACCATGACCGGTTGATGAATCTTCTGCCGTTCCGCAGCTTGGCTTTTACTGGCATGAAAGGGTTGCCTGGAACCTATGCCACTATCCTGGCCAGCGAAGATCGAACCAAAGAGCTGCGTAACCCCCGTGCCTCGGTTCGGGAACATTTGAAGCAGGAACCGAAACAGACTGCTGCCAAAGCTCTGACCCATAAGAAGAAGGAGCCGGAACGGTGAGCGCCCCGAAGCGCAAACGGGAAGTCCAGGTGAATTTCCGGGTCTCCCCGGAGGAGCTGGCGCTGATCGAGCAGAAGATGTCCCAACTTGGGACGAAGAACCGGGAAGCCTATCTGCGGAAGATGGCCCTGGATGGTTATGTGGTGCAGCTGGACCTACCGGAGCTGAAGGAGCTGGTATCCCTGCTGCGCCGGAGTAGCAACAACTTAAACCAGCTTACCCGCCGGGTGCATGAGACCGGGCGTGTCTATGACGCTGACCTGGAGGATATAGCCCAGAGGCAGGAACAGTTATGGGAGGGAGTGAGAGAAATCCTGACTCAGCTCTCCAACCTTTCGTAACAGGGGTGTATGGCCCAACTGGGAATGAAGAACGGCAATCTTTTCTACGACCCTGCTTTATCCTGCATTCTGCTTTATAGCCATTATCTCATAATGAAATGCACATATACTTTAAGTTTATACTTTTGGCTATATAATGGAAAATTGATAACGCAATCTAACCATTTAAAATTCTATATTAGATATATAGCTTATTGTTTATCTTACAAACATTGTAAATTGAAAAAAGAAAACACAAGATGTCATCCAATACATTTTCTCATTAACGAAGTTGAAATAGGTGCCGAAGGCAAACCAAAATGTGATATAATAAAGATAATAATTCGGTCAAGAAGGTGATTGTATGTTGTTTTATATCGATTACTTGGACCAAATTACTAGTGGCAACTATCCTTTCCAAACTTTAGAGTTACGTTTCAGGTATGACTTACTAGTCTTTGGGCGCGACACATTATGTATGTCTGTTCCTGCATGTATAAAGTTAGAACAAACAGCCTTGCTATTAATGAAACTAGATGAATTTTGGAAATCAGGAAAAATCCTTCTTCAATTAGACAGAAAGCATCGCGGCAGAGCAGAAAATTATTTCGCAAATCGAAAAAAAGTCCTTGCGAAAGGGATGCCGGAAGAAAAACTTGTCAAACATTTTGAATTTGTTGCATATGAAAGTAATCGAACCCGCACTTTTTTTGGTGTGTATATGCCGGAAGTGGTATCCGTTTCTCCCAATGTATTATATATTAATAAGTTACACGATACAGATGCTCTTTTCAGATCGGAGACGCAAAATCAGTTTCTGAGCCATACAAATGAGATCTGCTCTGATTTGGAAGTAACTCGAGCAATAAACTTTGTCGGTATGGCAAACACCATTCAATCATTCGCACTAGATCGCTCCACATTGTTTCAACGTGCTCTTATAGAGGATAAAATCGTTGATCAATATAATCCGAATAGCAACGAAAAAAATATCATCGCTACACTTTTGGATAGAGCGTTTGCCTTGGCTAATGCTGAAACAAGCAATGCATATCCTATTTCTTTGATTAAAAATCAACTTACAGGAAGATGGCTTGCCCATTTATTATATAAGTCTTATAGAGAGCTCTACAATGCAATTAATGAATTGAGTTGGTCCGAAATATTTTCATTAAGCCAAAACGAAGATTGGCAAAAACTGATTACATGTATCAACGCATACATTAGCGTTGCACAAGACGCTAAAGAAAAAAAATACGAACTTCCTATTGAAAACTATATAAATGGATTGTCCCACCGTTTATATGTTCTTGCTCTGGTCAAATTAATTAGGAATGAAGCAATTGACGCAGCAAAAGAAAAAATGTATCAAATAGGATTATTTTCAGGAGCACAAGACATTGAAATGGTTGCCGAACTTTTAGCCGATGCATATAGTGGTAAATACCGTATGTTGTTTGATGTTTTATGTGCGATAGACTATTATTCTTCTAAAGTATTAGAAGAACTAACTAAAGAAAAAAAGTACCGTTATTTAGTTGATGACTCTATTAGTCGTGAAAATCGCAACTTCGACATCTTACGTTGATTAAAGATTCACTGACCTTTTACGATGATATACAATCACCGTCATCTAATGTTTTTTGGGGAAAAAATAAAAAGATCTATTTCAACTTGCGATATATTAAAAACACGACCGCTTTTTAGAAAGATTGCTCAAAAAACGGTCGTGTTTTACATTTATAAGGAGAAACCAAATGGCAACCACTCGCATTATGCCACTACATATCGGCAAGGGCCGGACCGCGAGCCGTGCCATTAGTGAGATTATCGACTATGTGTCCAATCCGCAAAAGACCGATCACGGCAGGCTCATCACCGGATTTGAGTGTGATAGCCGTGTGGCCGATGCCGAATTCATGCTGGCAAAGCGACAGTATATCGCTGCCACCGGACGGGTCCGGGGCGCGGACGATGTGATCGCCTACCATGTACGCCAGTCCTTTTGCCCTGGAGAGATCACCCCGGAGGAAGCCAACCGGCTAGGCGTAGAATTTGCCAAGCGATTTACCAAGGAAAAACACGCCTTTATCGTCTGCACCCACATCGACAAGGCCCATGTCCATAATCATATCATTTGGAGTTCGGTCAACCTGGACTGTGACCGGAAGTTTCGCAACTTTTGGGGCAGCACGAAAGCTGTCCGGCGTTTGAGCGACACCATTTGCATTGAGAACGGGCTATCTATTGTAGAGAATCCCAAACCCCACGGAAAGAGCTACAACAAGTGGTTGGGCGACCAGGCCAAGCCCTCCCATCGGGAATTGCTGCGTGTTGCCATTGACAACGCCCTGGAACAAAAGCCTGCCGACCTGGACGAGTTGCTGAAGCTGCTCCGAAAATCTGGCTGTGAAGTATCCAAGCGCGGGAGATCCTACCGTTTGAAGCTCCCAGGCTGGAGCAAAGTATCCCGCCTGGACAGTCTGGGTGATGGCTACACCCTGGAAGACCTGTTGGCCGTCCTCGCCGGTCAAAAGGTGCATACGCCCCGTCAGAAGCCGGTCAAGCGGGCAGATCTGCCGAAGGTCAATCTGCTGGTTGACATCCAGGCAAAGCTCCAGGCCGGAAAAGGTGCCGGATATGCGAGATGGGCCAAGGTCTTTAATCTGAAACAGATGGCGCAGACCGTGAACTATCTCACCGAGCATAACCTGCTGGAGTATGCAGTGCTGGAGGAAAAGGCTGCTGCGGCCACGGCCCACAACAATGAGCTATCCGCAAGAATCAAGGCTGCGGAGAAACGAATGGCGGAGATTGCCGTCCTGCGGACCCATATCATCAACTATGCCAAGACCCGCGACACCTATGTGGCCTATCGGAAGGCTGGTTACTCCAAAAAATTCCGAGAGGAACATGAGGAGGGGATTCTGCTCCATCAGGCGGCCAAAAATGCCTTTGATGATATGGGGGTCAAGAAGCTTCCCAAAGTCAAGGAGCTACAAGCCGAATACGCCCGGTTCTTGGATGAAAAGAATAAAAACTATGCCGAGTACCGGCGCTCCCGTGAGGAAATGCGGGAGCTGCTGGCGGCAAAGGCCAATGTGGATCGGCTCTTAAAAATGGAGGCGGAACACGATGCCCAAAAAGAAAAAGACCACGACCAGCGGTGAGTTGGTCATGGTCAAAAGCGTTCGCAGAACGTGTAGCCGCAGAATGAAATTCTGCGTTTATGGGGGCTTGGGGGATACCTTCAACAGGCAGCGCCGGATGCCGAATGGCTATCCAGGGGCATTGCTTGCCAATTCTCTCTCATAATATGAAAAAGTGTACTGTCGGGCGTTTGAAAGATTCATTCTTCTTGCACTTCGGATTGTGATAGAGTGAAAAATGCATCTGCCTGCGCATGATATAACCTTGCGTACAGGCCGTTGGTTGCCATTAACTGTGCATGCGTGCCATTTTCAATTAGCTGCGCATCTTTAAGTACCAAAATTTGATCAGCTAGGCAAATATTATTAAAGCGATGCGTGACAAAAATGCACATTTTGTTGATCGTGTCTGATGCCAGAGATTTGATGATTTGTTCTTCAGAAAACGAATCAATAGCAGAAAACGGCTCATCCAAAATCACAACAGACGAGGATTTGTAAAAGCATCTTGCAATTGCAATTTTCTGCCATTGCCCACCTGAAAGTTCAGTTCCTCCATTCCATTCTTTCTCCAGTGTTGTTCGATAGCCTAGTGGTAGAGCGTCGATGAATTCTGTAGCTTCAGAGTGAACGGCAGCCTCTTTAACTCTCTCGAAGTCGTTGATGTTGTCGGCGTCATGAATAGCAATGTTTTCAGCGACGTTAAACGGATAACGGATAAAGTCTTGAAAAACAGCGGATATTTGCTGTTGTAGAGAAGAAAACGAGATCTCTTCAATATCAACACCATTAACATAGATATGACCATTGATGGGCGTATACAGGCGCATTAACAGTTTTATCAATGTGGTCTTTCCCGACCCATTCATGCCAACCAACGCATACGTTTTCCCCGTTTCAAACGTATAGCTGAAGTTCTTCAAAACCATATTATGGGAGTTCGGGTAATGAAACGAAACATTTTCAAACCGTATGGACTTTATTTTTTCGGTTAAAGGGGTTCCTTCTTCCTGCTTTCGTACCGAGATATTTTCTATATCAGAAATGTAGCTTAAATATCTGGTTTGTTCGTATAGGGTGGATATTTGACTAAGCATCCCCTGGAAGGAAGCGTTAAAGCTATCCACACTAGAAATGTACATAGACGCAGCGCCAATGGTGAGCTTTTGCGTAACAGCTTGCATGATGATTGCTATTTTGAGTAAAAGAGAAACACTGTCCTGAGCCATTGCGTAAACAGTATTTAATCTACAGAATTTTTTATAATAGTGTTTGTTAGAATTCACATAATCAGTTTGTTGGCGGACAACTCTGTTTTTAAGCATGTCACCAATATCGAATAATTTGATTTCTTTGATATTGTTGTATTCAACTAGTAATTCTTTTAGTCGGTTGCACTTTCGTAGCCCCTCGGCTCGCTCAGCACCTACTGTATACCAGAACTTTCCGACACGATTACTAAGCCTAAGCATGGGAATAGACGTCACGATACATACAAGCAAAATGAGCACATTATAGTTTGCAATCAAAATTGTAATGCCTATTAACTGCGTGGTTAACCTAACCGTGGAAAACAGTGTGGTTAACAAAGTCAAGCAGCGATTAGGTGTTTCCTCCAAAGCAAGATGAATTTTGTTATATAAATCGACGTTATCATATTCCTTCATGGAGAAGAAGGTTGTCTTTTCCAGAATTCGGTTTGTTATGTAGAGATTAAATTTGTCTGATACCAAACTATTTAAACAGGAAGATACATAAGTGCAACCTGACATTGCAACGGAAGCCAAGAAGATAGAAATAAGCCAGAACAATAGAGTTTCGATGGTTATATAGCCGGATAGAAACACTGTTAATGAATTCAAAAAATTTTGCGAAAGGAGTAGTTCGATCGAGGTTAAAATGCCAGAAAGAATATTGCAAATCAAGAGAGCAGCAATGTAAGTTGGCGCGACTTTCAGCAATAAGCGTACGGCATACACACCACGGGTCAGACCGGGTAGATAATTCTTTATGAAGTCCTTGTGATTCATGGTTACCCCTTCACAGCAGATAAATATAGTGTAAGATGTAGTATAGAGAAATGCAGGGGGACTGCATAAGCAATCTCCCTGCATCTCGCGGAGCTTAGCGCTTAGTCGTGGTTGATGGCGTTGCTCCAGTTGGTATTGTCGTTGACGGTGTTGCCGACACGGCAGTTGGCGTTACAGCCCGCGTAGTGATAACCCGAGTTGTAAATGCTGTCGTGGGTGTTGTCCGTGCTACGGCAGACACAACCGCAGCGACCAGCGCGAGTGGTACCTGCAAAAGTCTTGCTGATGACCTCCATTTCGTTCACCTCCTTTCTTTATTTATTACTAAAACAGCAATAGGAATTGTCCTGTCGCTGAGTCAGCCGTTAGGAGCTTCTGGTTGTTTCTTTCAAAGCATCCAAAGCAGACGGGTTCTCTTCCAAAAGTTCGTAAAACATGCTAAAGCACCTTTCTAATTGAGAGCGAACACCATTGCAGTTAGATGCTTTTTCTGCCGGGTCAATGCCGTCCTCTGTGTAGCAATTTGCATAGCAGATGGGGCAAAGATTAACAGCCCAACAATTTTTACACGCCGGAAGCGAACGTGCAACATATTCTGTGTCGTACTTTTCGGAAAGCAGTGTTTTGTCGATGCCGGTAAAAATGTTCCCAATGATGGGAGAGGAACCGATTCGCTCACAAATCAGAAGATCGCCATTTGCTTTGACGTACAGTTTTCTTGAGCCCGGAACGCAACAACCATTACAATGATAAAGATCATCCGGTGCATCAGTGACCATACGTCCATCAATGGTTTCCATCATTTTGAGCATCGTGTTGAAATAGATGTTTTGAGTGTGTTCCCAGCTCAGCCCATTTTGCTTGGCTTTCTCGAATTGCCACTTGAGAAGCGGATTTAAGGCAGCGCCGAATTCGTAGGTGGGGTTTCCAGACATCAGTTCGACAGCGTTTTCGACAGGGAAGGTGCCAGGAGATGGATACGTAATCATGCACTGCGTAAGCGGTGGTAAAAAGTCAAGCGATTCGAAGAAGCTATTAATTCGTTCGAGTTTTTCATAAGTGTAGGGCGGGATAAGGACGGAATTGATGGTTAAACTCTTTCCGTGTTTAATGAAAGCCTTCGATAGAGTGTTCAGACCACGCATTGCATCTGCGAAGGTCGGCTTGTTGGCGGAATAAACACGGGCTGCATTTTGGACTTCTTCTGGACCGTCCAAGCTGACCACAACACTAAAACCCGGTGTTCTTGCCAAAAAGTCGGCAATTTCATCTGTTACCAATGTCAGATTTGTGGTCAAATTGAATGTCGGATGTTTGTCTTTATAATGCTCAAGTGTATATTCTGTTGCCCAACGGACGAGAGGGAAATTCGCAAGCGGCTCGCCGCCATAAAACGTAACGGCAAAGTGGGAGGAACTGTGCTCTGCCAGATAATCAATGGCTTTCTGCGCAATTTCCTGAGGCATCTTTGCTGTACCGAAGTCCCGATTTCCTTCATAATCCTCGTTATAGATACAGTACTTACACCTGAAATTGCAAGCCTCAGTAACCTCCAGAACAAGCTGTTGGAGATCTGAGTCTAACGCTTCGAGCCAGTTGTCATCAGAAGCTAAATGCATCGCGGTGACCGGCGGAGCACACAATAATTTTTCCGAGTCGATCGTGGTCAGAAACTTTTCCAAACGATCACCCGCCATTTGATGGCACCGCTTTTCAAAAGCATCAAGAGAAATGGTGGGATCAAAGAAAGCCTGCAACGCCTTGAACTCGTAATCCCCGATATGTAACACTTTTCCGGTGCCCGTATCGTAGAAATAGTTTTTGAACTGTGTCGAAAAGAGTAGCCCATAACGTCCGGCGTTGCCGGACTTTTTCAAATCGCACAGTCGCTGATAGACTGGATGGGAACGTGCTCCGATTTTCGCGCTCATTCTTAATCATCTCCTGCAATTTGTTTTTCATCTTGCCTGATGTTGTCTATGTTTTACACCATCAGCCCGGTAAGCACAACAAAAAAGGCATAACTCAAAAAACGCTATCAAAAACAATATGAAACCAAAAAACGATATATTCCGTAAAAAATAATAAAATAAAAAGAATCATATAGGAAATGTCACACACATTTGGTAGCGAAAACGATAAAACAAGTCATTACCTCCGGCAAAGTTGGGGGCTTGTGTAAGCCCTAGAAGGGCATCGTACCTGCAAGTTTCTCAAGAGGCACTGAAAATCTGCCACTTGCATCACTTGCCCCTCAGCCCGTAAACGGACATTGCTTCCTTCGCTCGATTCTTGAATCTAAAGCCTTTTTATTTTTTCCACCCCAGCAGCGCTGGGGGCTTATACTGCTAAAGCATACAAAAAAAGAAGGGGATGACCATCAGGCCATCCCCTTTTCCTTTGCCAACCGTCCATACACGGTAATTGCATCTTCGATGTGCAACAGATCTTCATCATTATTACTGGGCGCTCCAGCAGTGACCAATATATACTCTTCACCACCACACTCGGCCAGACTGGCAAGGCATTGTCCTGCTAGATCAGTAAAGCCGGTTTTTCCGCCCAACAGCGTCACTCCGGGAATAACCCGATCTCCAAGCATGGAAAACATCCTGCTATACAACTGGATACCACCCGGATGGGCATCAGTAGAAGTGGTAGTATAACTGCGAGTTGTGAATATTTCTCGGAAAGTTGGATTTTCCAGAGCAGTGTTTAGCAACATAGCAATATCCCGCACGGTAGAAACGTGTTCCGGGTCATGCAAGCCAGTGGGATTGGTAAAGTGGGTATGTTGCATACCGATTTCCGCAGCACGGTTATTCATCCGATCGGCAAAGGCTTCCACCCCACTATCCACAAGTTGGGCAGTCGTCACACTACACTCTGCGCCAGAAGGCAACAGTGACCCATACAGGATATCCCGCACCGTTACTGTCTCGCCCGGTGCAAAGCCGGCCATTGACGCATTTTCTGCCCATAGATCATTAAAAATATCCGGGTCCAATGTTACCTCGGCATCCAGATCCGGAATATTCTCCACCCCCAACAGTACTGTCATAATTTTGGTCATGGAGGCAGGATAAATTGATGCATCCGCACTCTCCTGGCCGAGTTCTGTGCCGTCTCTGCACATTAGCAACGCATAAGGGCTGTTAATTCCGCTCACGTCTACTGTCAATGGTTCAGGCGTTTGCGCGGGGGTGAGCAGCGGTATTGAGGCCGAGTTTTCCTGGCGCGGTATTTCTTTAGATGGCCACCATCCCAGTAGTGCCGCACCGCTCAGCATAATGCCCGCAGCAAGCACCAAAGTAAGGACAAATAAAGTCAGGAAACGCCCTACCACCTGCAGCGTCCTGTTACGGCGTTTTCTAATGCGCCACCTTCTACTACTGTGCGCTCTGGTGTTCCGAATATTCGCTGTGCAGTGGCGATTGCCCTGCTGCATGGTAGAAGCCCTCCTTTGTTTAGGAATATAGAATTTTCTTGTCTTTTTTGAAATGGAAAGAGCCAGACTCTATCATCTTTGCTTTAACACCCGCACGCTTAATCCTAAAGCTCCCAAGCAAGCGAGTAACCACAACGTAAACTCTATTGCCTGCCTTTTGGCGAAAACATCCCGAGTGGTGGGAACGAGTGACAGGGTTTCGTTAAGCCTCTCATTTAAGATATTCACAAGATCCGGCCAAAAGCCAAGATTGCTCCACTGAGCCGGTAACAGCCAAGAAGGTATTTGACCCAATAAATAAGGGAGAAGTAGTGCGAACACAAATAAGACGGCAAACCAGATGGTAATGCGGAGCCATGATGGGAAACGCAGACTTATCCTAAACCCTACTAACAAAAGCCATAGTGCTGAGACTAAAAGAGGGATAGAACACAGTGCCACAAAAAAGTTGCCCCAGGTTTTTCCAGTACAAATTTGATCGGGAGTACCCAAGCCTGCAGCGGTGACGTAATCAACAGCCATTTCTCGTAAATCGCCACCTGGTGAGCCTACAAGCTCTACATTTTTCAACATATCAGATTCTTGTGCCGCTGTAATGGCGAGATTTGTCTGTCCCTGAAAAACTCCCCGAATCTGAACATTACGGTCTCCTATTTGCAAAGTTTGACCAACAATGTCTGTACTGCCAAACAAATCCAAGGCGATAGATTCACTGACAGCACAGCCATTCACATCGACAGCACCCGGTGCTGATCCCTGTATATAAACGGCAGGAAAAACAATTGCTGCATCGCCGGAATAAAAAACCACCTGCGCATCGATACTGTGCAAATCTGTTTTCAGCACTTCTTTTGTTTCATTCCAGAGAGTCATCGCATACTGTGTGCCATCCTCACCAGCTTGAAACCTATGGGCTGATTGAATTTGATCAGACGAAAATGCCTCCTTGTATCGAAAGCTATACGGCGCATACGCTGTCTGTATTTGATCTGCTGCTCGATAAGCACCTGTAAGGCAAAATAGTGCCACCGACAATAAGACGGCAAGCAACATGATTTTGTATACTTTACGCATTTTCATTTTTCACCCGCACTTTAGAACCTGCCTCAAGGGAACGAGTGCTTTGCACAACGATAGAGTCTTCTGGCAAAATGGCTCCTTCGATGGAAGTTTGTGATTGACCTACCTCCAAAACAGTGACTGGAATGCGAACCAAAACATTTTGGGTGCCTAAAACCGTATTTTTTTCTTCAACAGCGAAAACAAAATCTCCTTGATTGTCTTGATGGATTGCAGTGTTAGGCAGGCAAAGATCATAATCTTGTTCACTGAGAACAATTTCTGCATCCGCAGGACCAACTTTCCAATCGGTAGCGGTTAATTGAATGGTGATGTCTACTGTATCATTCTCTGCATTTTCAGAAATCGCGGTAATTGCAGCAGTCTCAGTCTGGTCCCCCTGTTTTATAACAGCAGATAATCCGGTTTGACAATCACTGGCCTGAGCAGCAGGGAGTTCGCAAGCAAAAAGATATCCCTTTGAAGTATCGTAAATAGTGCAGAATGTTTGAGTACTTTCCGTTCCAACTTCGGCCTCGACGTTTGAAATAACGCCTGAGAAGGGCGAGGAGATCACTCCTTGCTGATTCACAAGCTGTTCCAACTGTTCAATTTCCGCTTGTGTATCCTTAATGTCAAGGGCAACATCTTCGGCGGAAGCCTGATTCACCTGCGCAGAAAGATTGTTCTGTCTTTGCATCTCCTGATAGGAGGTTAAAGCACTGTTACGATCATACTCAGCCTGCTGTGCTGCCCAATGTGCATCATCGGCAGCTTGCTCAGCAGTGCTGATTGCTTCCGGGTCCGGATTCTCCGATGCTCGCAATTTTTCTAATTCCTCGTAGGCTTTCTGATCTGCTTCATAGGCACGAAGCAAAGCCTGCTGGGTTCGTGCAACACTCGTATCATCCAGCACTGCGTTTGATAAAAGTTGGTTATACTCCGCCTTACTTTTCTGCAAAGAAACCTTGGCGCGATCCAGCTTTGTCGAAAGTTCATCCACGTCACAGGTTGCAAGTGTTTGCCCCTCTACGACAGACTGCCCTTCTTTTACCAAAATGTTGTCGAGCACGATGCCCTCAGGCAAGAATACCGAAAGCACACTGGATGCTGTGATAGAGCCGGACGACTGAACGCTTTGACTAATTGTTCCAGCTTTTGCCTGCTGTGTAGTTACAACTGGCCGAATTGCACTGCTGGTTCCCCTAGCAACCAAAGTCAGAATCAACATGACAGCAAAAAATACGACAATTCTTTTTAATGCTTGACGTTCATCGTTCTGTGAGTCAGTATCGGATTCCGAAATCGGAGTCTGACGCAGAGCGGGAAGGCGATTCCGAAGTGAAAGGGGGAACAATTGTTTGCGCTCGGACAGCTTGCCCTCACTGTAAATAGGATAATCCGTTTGTTTTGGACTTGATTTCAAATCCGGTTCACTCCTTTACTCCACTTGATTGGATTCCCAAAATCAAATATCTCTGCCCAAACAGAAAGATCAGAATTACGGGCAATAACATAAACACACTGGCCACCATAGCAATTCCAATGTCATCCTGTGTAATATTGGCGAGAAACAGGGACATGGGCCAAAGGTTTTGGCTCTTCAAAAACACCAGCGGTTGTTCAATTGCATTCCAGGCTTCAATAAAAGATAAAAGCAATGCGGACAGGATGCCAGGGATTCCAAGCGGAAGACCAATTCTTATATAGGTTGTAATGGCACCGGCACCATCCAGTTCGGCTGCTTCCAGAACGGAAACGGGAATACCGTCGAACCCCTTTTTCATAATAAAGACGGGAAAGGTGGAAACGGCACCGGGCAAGATGATGCTCCAAACTGTATCCATGAGTCCCAACCGATCCAAAACCAAATAATCAGGCACCATGAGAACTTGAAACGGAAGTAGCATCAGAATCGTATAAATAGTAAAAAGAAGATTTCGACCTCGAAAAGTAAAACGAGAAAACGCCCATGCAGCAGGACTGGCAAACAGAAATTGCCCAATCAATTGCGGAAATGTGAGGATACAGGTATTCCAAAACATAACAAAGAATTCTGGTGTATCCAATAGGACTTCGATCAATGGCTGTAAGGTGGGCGAATTGGGAATCAACGGCCAATGCACCGCAGAAGTCCCATCGAAAATTCCGCCAAGGCTCTGCGTTGCTTCATCGGTACTCATAAGCGCACCAGAAAAGATCATCCAAATCACCAGGCACACAGATGCGGCAAAGGGTACCAATACCAGATAAGGAAGACGAACGGCCTTTTTACGCTTTTTCACTCGGAACCCTCCCGCAACATTTTCAAAAATGGCAGAATTACCAGAAGCAGCGCAAGGGCAACAACAACAGCCGCTGCCGACAATCGACCAAGATCCAAAGAAGAAAACCAGTTGTTAAACAAATGCTGCAAGAGATAAATACTGTCATCCGGGTAATTTCCTGCCACTAGGTAGGCTTCCCGATATACCTTGAACGTGTTCAAAATACTGAGGATTGTGATAAGCCCCATGGTAGACGGTAAATTTGGCAAGGTGATTTTCCAGAAAATTTGCCAGCTGTTTGCGCCGTCAACTTCGGCTGCTTCATACATGCTGGCAGGAATCGCATCCAAACCGGCCAGCCAAAGAATCATATCGTATCCGATGTTCCGCCAAAGGTAAGTACCTACAAGTACCCCGAAAGCCGCACTGCTATCAAGGAAAGAAATTTCCGGTACTCCCCAAAAGGACAAAAGATTGTTCAAAATACCGTTCTGTGTGAAAAGAGCTTTCCATAGTAAAGAGATGCTGGCAACCGGAATTGCCATAGGCAATAGGCAAGCTGTTTGCAGCTTTTCCCCTTTGGGCAGGATTTTCCGTATCAAAAGAGCGAAAATCAAGCTGGTTACGAGAAGTAGCGGAATGCAGACCAGGATAAATCTCACTGTGTTTGCTACTGCCAAACGAAAGGCATCATTTGAAAAAATGGATTGGTAATTTTTCATACCAAGGAATTTTGTTCCCAAAGGGTTTGTGAAGCTGCGCCGGATAGTTTCTCCAAACGGAACAAAGAGGAAAACACCAATTCCTATCAGTGAGGGAAGCAAAAACATCCATGCTTGGAACGCTTTTTTCCCCTTTCGGCGAAATGTATTCTTTTTGAAATGCAGCTTTTCGATGGGACGGGCAAAACGCTTGCGCTTAGATTTCATAGCGATATACCGTCTGCGTCTCGGAGTTCAGATCTGCTGCAACAGCGATAGCTTGGTGATCTGTAACGATCAATGTGACACAGCTGACATCATCCTGCAGAAAAGGTGCAAGGGTGTCTGTCAGAATCCGTGATTCGGAATTGTTGGTGGTATCGTAGGCAACGATGCCTTGATCGTCCACATAATAGAAAATGCCGTTTCGGCAGAAAGATGAGCCCTTAATAGTCGCTAAGACTCCGTAGCTATCGATTTGCCCTGCCCCATCCAAAGAACGGCACTCGTTGGTTTCAAAGTCGACATAGTACAGCTTTTCTCCATCTGACGCGTAATACCCCGCTTGGTCCGCAGCGATTCCTTCTCCCCACTGTGTTACCAACGAGCCATCATACTGCAACACCATATCCTCGAAGGGAAGGGGGTGAATAGTTTCCTGCTCTTGGCCATCCTCATTCACGAAAGTTTCCGTTCTTCCACCCGTTACGGTAAAGGTGTCACCATCAATAGGATAAACGGCAGAAATTCCGTCAATTGCTCCCAGCGCGGAAATATCCGCAGTTTTAAGGTCCTCGCCGCGGGCGGCATAAACAACCTGCTGTCCCTGCATGCCCAGCATGAAGCCATCCGGACGCAGTTTGATTCCCACAACAGTCTGGTCGGCCCAGGGCAGTTCTTCCTTTATCCAGCTGTCCCCATCATCTGTAGAGACATAGGCACAGAAGCCATCGGCACCTTCGCGCCCCACAAAATAAATAGAGCCATCCGAAAGAACTGTACCGGCTTCAATCGAAAAATTGTTGCCAATCGAAATTTCGTTGCCTGTTGCAGCGGAATCCGTTTGTGCCTGTGAAACGGAGCTCTGCGTTTTTTCTGATGGCGTACTTTCCCCAGGAGTAGAGCCGCAGGCGCACAGGGCGACAGCGAGGGAAAACGGCAAAATGGCCAACAAAAACAGATTTCGTTTCATTTGAGTTTCTCCTGTTCTTAATAAACAAGTTAAAATGTGTATGAAAAGCTCTGTTGAAGATTTGAATATGTCGGAACCGCTAATACAGGCAAAGAAGGTCTACTGCGATTACCCACGTTCTGCCAAGTAAAGGCGCAAATCTTTTTCTGCTGCCTGCGTAGCCGATTCAGCATCTTGCTGTCCTTTTGCCAACGCCTCGGCGTACGGCAACAATTTGTCTGCGATTACTTCATCAACAATCACAGGCGTTTTTACGCCTTTGAGGAAATCAGCCAGCATTTCGCGATCTGTACCGTATGTTTCAACAGCTGCGTCAATTCTTGCATCCAAACTGCTTTCAATAACGGGCAGGCCATCTCCAACAACCGTATTTTGGATATCCGAAGCAAAGAACGCTTTCAACAAATCCTTTGCAGCTTCCTGATTTGGGCTACTAGCATTTATTCCAAGTAAGACCTTCGGAGAATAAGCCCTTTCACAAAGGCCCGGTGCGGATTTTAATTCAGGTGCCTGACCTTCCCAATTTTTAGTGATCCAGCCCAGGAACGCAGGAGAATCAATCAGATTCCGTCCAATCCTTGCTCGTTTGTTAATGACTTCGCGTGAAGCACCGGAAATGGTGATGGAGTCTCCGCCGTCGGAATAGACAATCGAATCGTCCTCCTGCTCCGTGCGATAAGAAGCCATGTTGTAGTAAGTGCCGATAGATTCGATGGCTTGGAACAGTTGTTGCAGTTGCTCTTGATTCAGTGTGTTATCCGTAATCAATTCGGAAGCAGAGGTGCTCATCAAGAGCTGGAGGATTTCCTGAGGCGTCATAAACGAAACCGCATATTTGTCTTCCTCTGGAAGGGCTGTATAATAAGCATTGTCGGACAAATTGTAGTCATCACGCGGAGGGCAGGATTTTACGAACTCTATAAAGGAAGATAGATCTGTAATTTGATCCATGTCATCGGCGGTTCCCCAAATAGATGGAATGGCATACCGTGCAGCAGCAATATAAGTCTTTCCATCCACGGAGAAAGCATTTTTAATCGAATCCAAGATTGAAAATTCCTGCAGCGACTCGTTTAAATCAGCCAGAACGCCATTTTCGATATAAGGTGTAACATCTATGCCATCAAAGACGATTAGGTCAGGACCGCTCCCAGCAAGCAGTTCTGTATTTAATGCTTTCAGTACATCTTCGGTTGCCAGATCATCGCTGCCGGCGACTGTATACTGTATGGCGATATCGTTGTGTTGCTGCTGATATTCTGAAAGGACTCTTCGTACAGAGGGAGAATCGGACAGTGACCAGACAGTGAGCTCAATCTGCTCTGACGGTGTCGCGTCAGGATCAAATGTATACGAATAAAGTTGTGCGGAATCGTCAGACGTGTCTTTGACAACACAGAAAAAGCTGTCTTGAAAGTAAACGAGATTTGTGATTACTTTTCCCTGTACCGAAAATGCAAACCCGCTGGATGGAGTGATTTCTTCTTTTAAGGTTCCACCAGCAGCAACCCGGTAAATTCCCTCGCTGTCTGCATAATAGTAATTTTCCTGTGAATCACAATAGGCAGCAATGATGTTTTCGAGTCCCTCGACATTACCTTCTTGTATCTCACCATTTGCCTTCAGAGTCGATAGTTTGCCCGTTTCGGATATGAAGGCAAGTTCATCCCCGTGTTGGGCAAATCCCCCCCATTCCGTTCCGGCCCCAACTTTCGTAACCATACGGCCATCGCGAAGCGAAAAGATAGCTGCAACGGACTGGTTATTGGTATCCCGTCCGGCCATAAAAAAAGAATCCGAGTTGACAAATTGAATGTTGTTGATGTCAGTTACTTCAGAATCGGCAGGTTGGACTTGAGAACATTCTGTCTCTTTCGCTCCGTACCAAATCTGTTCTTTATCTTCAGTCCTGGTCAGAACAAGAACGCCACTTTCCGTCAGGCTTGCTTCGATGCAAGTCCCCGGCACTTCCACCGAATAAACCGGCGTGGTGTCCCATGTGTAGCCATCCGAAGAAGAAAGCACATCAACCTTCTGGGATGCCTCTCCGTTTGACTGGACGGTCGCACAGAGGAGTTGGCCATCAGTGGTGGTTGTGAGGGCAAGGATATCACTCGGATCAGGCTCCAAAGCCACCTCTTTTTCAACCCACAACCCTGGATTGATTTCTGTTTTCTGCCCCAGTGAAGAATCCGTTACACCACACGCGCACAGAGAACATCCCATCAACACCGAAAGTCCCAGTGCCGTGCTCTTGATTAAGCGATTCATACAGTTGACTCCTTTCGCTTTTGGTTGTATGTATCATAACAGATCAATGTTAAAACAAAATTTAAGATGAGCACCCTTATTTAAATATTGATTAAAGAATGGTTTGTTATAATAAACTAGGGAGATGAACATCGTGAGAATTTTGATAATAGAAGATGATAAAAATCTTTGCCAAATCATGCGTGCGGGCTTGCAAGATGCTGGAATTGATTCAGACTTTTGCCATGATGGCGAGACAGGCTTGGAACTTCTTCTTCATAACTGTTATGATGCTTGTTGCCTGGACCGGATGCTTCCTTCGATGGATGGCCTAACGATTTTGAAAAAGGCCCGGGCAGCCAAAGTATCAGCTCCGGTGCTGATGCTGACTGCTATGGGCGGCTTAGACGACAAAGTGGATGGGCTGGAAGCTGGTGCGGACGATTACTTGGCCAAGCCATTTGCCATGCGAGAACTTGTAGCTCGCCTCCACGCATTACTTCGCAGGCCCTCACAAGCGATGGCTGTGGAGGAAAGCAACCAAATTCATTACGAGGATGCAACATTAGACTGTAATCAGCTGGAACTATGTGGACCAAAAGGACACTGTCAACTATCAAAAAAGGAAGCGGACCTCTTGGAAGTGTTTTTCCGATACCCGCATCAGTTGTTTACAAGAGAGCGACTGCTTTCCCGGGTTTGGGGCGATGACACTGAGATTGAAGAAAGTAATCTGAACACCTATATCCACTTTGTACGCAAAAAGTTAAAAAAAGCTGGTATCTGCCTGACGATCACGACCATTCGGGGTGTCGGATACCGATTGGAGAACATCCATGATTAAAGAACTTTGGCTAAAACTGGTTCTCCTTTATACTGGCATCACGGGGCTGATCTTGGCATTGTGTTTAGGAATCACATTCTTTTTTTCCTGCAACAGATATGAAGCCTCATTGGACGCTCAGATTTGTGACCAGATAGAATCATACCAAATCAAACTACTTTCCTCCCGGCAGGTTGATCAGAGTACTTTGCAGGAACTGGAAGAAAATTTGGATGGCAACATATACATTTTTGAAAATGGAACGCCATTATTCCGTTTCGAACCGACTGGAGGACTTACACCGGACGTATTGGAAAATATATTCCGCTCGGAGCATAGCCTTTCTACGGATGAACTCTCCCAGGCTTCAAACGGGTGGACATCAAAAAAGGATGAAAGGAATACTGCTTTAGGGCGTTTCCATGTATTCTACTTTCGGCACGAGGATAAAACGCAAATTGAAATATTGGCTCTGCAAAGCCAGAGCGTTCGTCTGCCGTTTATTCAGCATCAGGCAGTTTTCTACGGAGTGTTATTGCTCTTAGGATGTATTATTTTGGCTGTCATCAATAGCTGGTTGATTCGGAGCCTTTTAAGACCGGTAGAGAATTCCGTTCGTCAGCAGAAAGAATTTGTTGCAGCAGCAGGGCACGAACTAAAGACGCCGCTAGCATCGATCCGTGCTGGGCTGGAGGTACTGCAAAAGCACATTCCTTCTTCTCCGGAAATTTCAGGAGTGTTTTATGCAACGCAAAGCGAGGCTCTGCGGATGAGTCACTTGGTACAAGATTTATTGCTTCTGGCAAATTCAGATAGACAAGAACGCAAGCTGGTTTTGACAGCAATTGAACCTGATACCTTTTGCTTGCAGCTTTATGAAAAATACCAGATCTATGCCAAACAGCAACGTCATCCGTTACGTCTCAAGATTGAAGAAGCGTCATACCCTGAAATCATGGCTAACGAAGAAGCACTTACCCAGATAGGCAGTATCTTTATTACCAATGCGATTGCCCACACGAAGGAAGATACCACCATCGAAATTTGTTGTAACCTCCTGAAAAATAATGTAGTGGAAATCGGGGTACATGATTACGGTCAGGGTATTGCCGAAAAGGATTTACCACGGATTTTTGAACGGTTTTATCGCGCAGATCCCAGCCGTACGACCAATGGCCACTATGGGCTTGGGCTTTCTGTTGCAAAAAGTCTGGCAGAGCAACAATCGTTGCATATTGGAGCCCGCAATACACCCGGTGGAGGGGCTATGTTTTATATTTGCACGCAATAACCGCAAAAATCTAATAACACACGGAAGAATTGTTTAGAGGTAAAACTTGCTTAATACAACTATTTGTCATGAGGACGATTCTTTGCGTTCCTATGTTGCGAAGTTTATCGAACAATATTTTAAGCGAAACCACATACAATACAAAATATCATGTTGCCCGTCATTGCATAATCTCACAACGCGGTTTCACCCAATCGATCTATTATTTACAGATATAATATTTAGCGATAAGACAGAGATGTCCACGTTGCTGAAAATCCGTAAGCAACACCCATCAATGATGATGGTGATCTTAACAAACAATAATGAGTATGCTATACAGGGGTATAAGCTAGGAATACTCCGCTACATAATGAAGGAGCAACTGGAACATGAACTTCCCCACTGCATGGATGCAGTGCTTGCAAGATATTTCAAGCACAGAGATGTGCTTGAAATGAAATTCGTTGAAGGAAAGTATTGCGTGTACCAGGACGAAATCGTCTATATGGAAAGCCAAGGTCATAAAGTGAATTTTCATCTTTCTTTAGGGATGTCTGTTCGAATTTTGACAGCGCACACAACGATAGATGCTATGCAACTGCAACTAAACCAAAATCGTTTTGTACGGCCACACAAAAGTTTCCTTGTGAATTGTTCCTATATTGACAAGATTGAGTGTGGCAATATTCTTCTGCAAAGCGGTGATAGAATCACCATTTCGCAAAGCCGCAAGAAAGATGTCGATGCATTGCTCACAGCAATTCTATAAAGATAATATTGCACAGAAAAAACACATCTGCCTTCCTCGTAAGAAGTCAGATGTGTTTTAGTTTTCTTATTTTAGTTTACTAAAAATATACTTTCGTGCACGGTGAATTCTATTTTTAACATTCGCCTCCGAGGTATTGGTAAGGCAAGCAATATCTTTAAGTTTGTACCCTTTGATTTTCATAACCAATGTTATTCGATACTTTTCTGGCAATTCATTGAGTGCTTGCAGCGCTTTCTGCAGGGTAATTTTGGTGAGAGCAATCTCATCTGGACTATCAAAATTATTTATTTCTGGAACCTCGTCGGCAGGATACAATGATGTCTTGCGTTTTTCCCATCTTCGAATAAAGTCGATGGTTTTGCTTTTAGTCACAAGATAAAGGTATGATTTTAACTCTTTAGGGTTGTCCATACGTATGGTATCAATATCTTCAATAATATTCACCATTGTTTCGTGTACTGCATCTTCAGCTAGACGCTGATCTTTTGTGAGTTCATAAGCAACTTTATACATCATTCCATAGTATGTGTGGTAGATGTACTCAAATTTTGATCTTTGCGTATCATCGTCAATCATGGCGAGATAGATAAAAAGCATAGAAAGCGGCTCCCTATTGAACTAGATTGTCCAAGATAAAAATAATGAATTTCATAGTATTATCCGTAAAAAGGCTCATTCAGGTTTCATGGTTTCTGAAAAAAAGCAAAAAAAGCGCAAAGTTTCCTGAACGGGCAAACCTTGCGCTTTTTGAGAGGCCTTTATTTTGTACTTTGGCTGGGGGCAGGTGTTAGCATCGTTTATCGAAATCGTAGCTGACGGTTTCACTCGTGCCGTTTGCAGTGACGGTGACTGTAGTGGTTAGCTTGTAGGTCGTTCCTGCTTTGATGGCATAGCTTCCATTGAATTCATGCCGGAATCCATAGTAGGTAGAAGATGTACGATCCACTTCGGTGTAATTTCCCCAAAAGCCCTTCTCATACAACACGAGTGTGCATTCCATCTTTGTTGCCTTCGGATCTGCAACAATATAGCTCGAATAGGACTGGGACTCCGCGGAAATAGTCGGAGAGATGGCAATTACGTTTTTCCAACGGGGCTCTACCGCAAACGCGGTTACGCAAAAAAGTGTAGCCATTAATACGGAAATGGCGATTCCAATAATTTTTTTCATTTTCAGAACTCCTTTTGATAAATGGCCTCTTCCTTAACAATCCGTATGATACGGTGAAATGGTTACAAAATTAGTGTATAAAGTTTTCATAACCTATTTGAGAGTGGAATCCACTGTGATTCCCTCGGCCACTTTTATAAGTTCTGAAATGTTAGGATTGCCATAAATAGTGAAGGATAGCCCATCAGCTTCCCAAACCAATACGTTGCTATTATCTTCGCGTATTCCCCAGATTGCATGGTTTCCATCAAATTCGAGTTCATAGTATCTGGTTAGTTCGTTGTCAATCCCGACTTCTTGCTCCGAGCCAATATCAACAACTCTGACAGTATACCAACCACCGCTGTCTGATGTGAATTCAGCAATGTACCGATCTTGATTTGATGTCTCTTCATCTGTAAGTGTAAAACCTGTAAGGATGCAACTCAAGTTAATTTTCGAAGCAATATCGAAATGTTGTCGATCTGTTTCTTGGGAATAGACGATGTTCATAAAACCATCTCGCCATTGGATCAAGGTATCCACTACGGCATCTTGAAATGCTTGAACAGGAAGGAGGGCAAATGTCAGTGCAGTCATAACGCTGGTAAAAGCTATCAACACCTTCTTGGTAGGCTTCCAAATTTGGACCCATCCCTCTTTTCGGTGCGCCTTTTTTAAGAGTCGGTCCATTTTCTTCTGAAACTGTTCGGAAGGATGAAACTGAGCATTCATTTCTTTCAGACTCGGCATGGAAGCCAGTTCGCGCTCTTCTGCCTCCGTCACAACCAATGAAATCAGTGCATCTGGCGTAATGCGGATTTCGTCATTCTCTTTCTTTTTCATGATAGCTCTCCAATTTATCTAATATCATTCTCCGCGCTCGAAAAATTCGCACTTTTGTGTTTTCCGGAGTGATGTTCAAAATTGTTGCGATTTCTTTCACTTGATAACCCTGCAATTTTAGTTCCAACGGCGCACGATACCGATCATCCATCTTCGAAATCATTGCAATCAACTCATTAAAGGCAAGTGCATCAATTGCAATAGTTTCGGGGTCCTGTTTATGTTTGGTGTCATAGCGTTCTAATTCATCGTCTTCGGTCGGGCGCACCTTGTCCCATTTGCGCACACAATCAACAGCCTTATTATGGGTGACCCTCCGCAGAAAAGCACGAAGTGTAAGTTCATCGTCAATATGTACTTTATCTATAATCCGTATCAACTGCAAAAAAGTTTCATGTACAACGTCCTCAGCCAGATAATGCTCTTTTACTACTTCCTTTGCAACATGATACATGAAGCCAGCGTAGTTCTGATAAATGTACGAAAATTTATCCTGCTGTTCCTCGGTTTCCAGCATGGAAATATAAAAAGTCAGCATTTTTCCCTCCGCGTGTGTTAAAACGTCCTGTTGGGATTTGGATCACATGGATTGCAAATACCAGGTGATATAACCAATCAGGTGCGCTTTCTGTTCCGCGGAGCAATGATCAAGTTGATATTGCAGTTCGTCAGAAAAGAAATCGCTTATTTGTGAAGGCGAGGATGGTAATATTGCGTAAATTGAACATTCCAGTATGCCCGCGAGGACGTAGAGCTTCTGCAGGGAAAGGTGTGCAGAACCTCTTTCTATACGACTAATGTACTGGGGAGATACATCAAACTTGTTGCCCAGTTCTTCTTGTGTCCATCCCTTTGCTGTACGCATTGCGCGAATCTTTGTTCCAATCGCTTTGTAAAGTTCTTCCTTCGAAATGTCCACTTTTCCATCACCTCAAAATAAGCGTATCAATTTTCAAGCTCAAATTTGAGGGTCTAATTAGTTTATAAATAAACTAATTAGATTTATTTTTGTGGGTTTTTATCAATTTATTCGGTTTAGATAATTGAGAATATGATTTATATTTGAGAGAAAGAATATCTGTAACCCCCTTTCTGCATGATTCGTATACGTTTTAGACCATCTTTTCTATTTACTGCTATTTACGGTTTAAGAAGGTCAGTGCCCTTGTATGTTTTTCAGGGCGTAATTGTATACGGAAGGTGTAGAAAGTGGTGATGCAAAACAAATGCCGAACCGCTGGATATCAACTGGCGAAGTAGGTTTAACACCCACTCACTTGCTCCACATTGCCGCTCCCCACCTCCATTCTGATTGTACGAATATCGTTATCGTCAGAATGGAGGCAACAATGGGTTTTAATTATGGGCGCGAAAAGCGCGCTTTTGATGAAAAATGGGCACGGCTGGAAGTGGAATATCGCGCGGCAGGGATGTCCGAAAAAGCAATCCAAGACATGAAGAATTATGATTGGCAATGGTTTTGCAGTGAACGAACCTATCGAAACCATGTACAAACTTTGCCAGTTGGTGATGCTGAGAGTCATGGCGATGTGTTTTTCAAACAAGCACGTTTGGAATCAATAACTTCCCAATGGGATGCCGGTGACGTAGATCACACTCGCTTCGGTTGGTTGTCTGCTTTAGAAGATGAGACGCTTTACAATAAATTGCGCGCTCTCTCTGATAAAGACCTGGAATTGCTGACACTCCTTTGTGTTGATGGTTTCCAACAGGCAGATATTGCTCGTAGAATGAACTGCTCACGCAATGCCGTGCATAAGCGGCTTAAAAAAATTAAAAAAATTCTGAAAAAAGGGTGACAATCGCCTCCGCTCGATGCCTGTATAATAGAAGCGATTTTTTCCTTCTATGTACTTTGAAATTTGAATACACGGCAGAACAGGTACATACCCCGCGCAGGAGCGAGTGAGAAGCGACGCCATGATGCTGGCCAGCTAGGAGGTGAAATAGCTGTATTAGCGGAGCGCCCACCGCCTTTCTCATACACAGCTTTGGCACACTGTGCGCGATGATTGTGCGGGTGAATAATGATACTTCCTCACGGCCTCCTAAGGACTTGGGAGGAACCCTGCGGCGCGCGCTTCTAACGACGCTGCAGAGTTATGACAGCCGCGCCAGCGGAGACCTGCTCTGTCCCTAGCATCAGGGATGCGTGGCAAATGTGATGCAATTATCTTGCCAATAGAAAAAATGTGGGCGCATTGGAGATTTCCAATGCGCCCACTGTCTATATAAGGGGAAAGAAATATCATGATACAACAAAGTGTTGATAAAATCGCATTAAAGCTTATTCATATGATGTTTCGTAAGGGTATGATTGACACATCGGTATACCGACAGATCCTAAGACGGTATGCATGAAAAGTCAAGGATAGTACCGGATATCGTCGCATCCTAAACAAATGTAGCCTCCCCTTTTATACTTGAAGCGGAGGTGATCAGATGAACAATATGCAACAACTGTACTTCGGAAATCTAGCTTTAGACCCTAACCGACAGCGCCGGATCGTTTATTATGGCCGTGTTTCAACAGAACATGAGGCTCAGCTTGAGGCTTTGGAAAAGCAGATGCAGTGGTACGAGGACCAAACAAAGTATCATCCAAATTGGACTGTGGTAGGTAAGTACATCGACGAAGGGATTACTGGAACACTCGCTAAAAAGCGTCCTTCATTTATGAAGATGATTGAGGACGCCAAACAGCGAAAGTTTGATCTTATCGTCACTCGTGAGGTATGCCGTTTTGCAAGAAATACCGTAGACACTTTGGTACTTACTCGTGAACTCAAGAACTATGGTGTTGAGGTCTATTTCGTATCTGATAACATCTGGACAATGGATGGAGACGGCGAATTACGGCTTACGATCATGGCTACGTTGGCTCAAGAGGAAAGTCGAAAGATTTCAGAGCGGGTTCGAGCAGGACAAGCCGTAAGCAGAGAAAACGGTGTTCTATTTGGGAACGGAAATATCATCGGTTATGATCGGGTAGGAAGCACTTATGTCATTAACCCGGAGCAGGCAGCTACAATCCGTACAATTTTCGAACTATACTCACAAGGTCTGGGGCAAATGAAAATCGTCAACGAACTGACGCGGCGTGGATGTAAGGACGGTAATGGAAACGTGAAATGGTCCTGCATCAAAATCAGCCGGATTCTTCGCAACGCCACTTATATGGGTTATCTCTGCTATAACAAGTCAAAAGTCAACAACTTTTTGGAAAAAAGGCGAATTAAGAATTTGGATGAGGATTCTTTTATCCTTAAGAAAGGCGACTTTGAGCCGATTATATCGGAGGCTCTATGGCATCAGTGCGAAAATATCCGGAACGGCCGGATTCGCAAATATCAAATGCCTTCTGGGGAGGAACGCAGACGAGGCACAAGAATCGCTCAAAACCTGTGGGTCAAGAAACTACGTTGCCGTTGCGGCGCTGGATACAATCGCTTCAAATGGAGGGTGCTACGGGATGGAACCCCTGTTTACGGATACCAATGCAATTACCGTACACAAAACCCCGCAAAGACTTTTGTAGAAAAGAATCATCTCGATAGCCAAAAATATTGTGATGCGATCGTCATCTGTGAATGGAAGCTTGATTTGATGGCAAAGATGATTTTTGACCAACTGTGGGGAGACCAAAGAGAAGCTGTTTTGAAGGCCTGTCAGATGATTGAATCTTGCATCCTTTCCACGACGTTACAAACTGATTCGGAAAAAGCGGAGAAACAAAAGAAAATCGAAAAATTGGAGCAACGTCTTCTGAATCTCGGTCAGATGCGAGCGGATGGTGAACTGACAAGAGAGCAATTTCAGAAGTTATATGCACAGACCACTACAGAATTGGACGCCTTGAAAACGCAACAGAATAGCGTTCCAGACTCAGCTGAGGAAGAAGTCAGCTTCGACCTGAACAAAATCAAAAAAGGGCTTTCTCAGATGGTGGACATTACGGCACCTCGTATTTCTGAAGAACTGATAAATGAATTTGTGGAGGCTGTTACCCCAGTCGAGAATCATCATTATCGCTGGAAAATGACCTTCGGAGAAATGAAGTCAGGACAAGAACGATATAACCTTATGGAGCCGGAAAATTCCCCTGTACTCTCATTTACGATTGACTTTGAGACTGCCCGCCAGTATCGTATGTCGAATGGGTTGCCCGCCCAATTCCGTCAGCGTGGCTGGACTGATCTGAACGTGGAAGTGTATTTGTAACCCCCATGTGCATTGCAAACAAAAACAGGCGCACCGCCAAAAGCGGTGCGCCTGTTCAATTAGTTAAAAGTTTTCGTCGCTATAAAGCGATTAGTCCTTCATCGCACGGGGTGCTTTAATAGCAGCCTGAGCAGCGGCCAGACGTGCGATGGGAACGCGGTACGGAGAGCAGGAAACGTAATCCAGGCCAACGTTGTGGCAGAACTCAACGCTGGAGGGGTCGCCGCCGTGCTCGCCGCAGATGCCCAGACCCAAGTTGGGGTTGGTTGCGCGGCCGTCATGGGCAGCCATCTTAACCAGCTTGCCAACGCCGATCTGGTCCAGATGCTGGAACGGATCGCTCTCGTAGATCTTGGTATCATAGTAAGCGGTCAGGAACTTAGCAGCATCGTCACGGCTGAAGCCGAAGGTCATCTGGGTCAGGTCGTTGGTACCGAAGCTGAAGAAGTCAGCTTCCTTAGCGATCTCACCTGCGGTCAAAGCGGCACGCGGGATCTCGATCATGGTGCCAACTTGGTACTTCATGTCAACGCCAGCGTCAGCGATCAGCTTGTCAGCAGTCTTGACGATGACGTCCTTGACGTACTTCAGCTCCTTCACTTCGCCAACCAGGGGCACCATGATGTGCGGGGTGATCATCTTGCCGGTCTCAGCAGAAACCTTGATGGCAGCCTTGATCACAGCATTGGTCTGCATCTCGGCAATTTCCGGATAGGTAACGGCCAGACGGCAGCCACGATGGCCCATCATGGGGTTGAACTCATGCAGGCTGACAACAACGTTGTTCAGCTCTTCGGTGGTCATGCCCATATCCTTTGCCAGGGCTTCGATGTCCTCAGCCTTGGTGGGCAGGAACTCATGCAGAGGCGGGTCCAGATAACGGATGGTCATCGGACGATCGCCCATGATGCGGTACATAGCGGTAAAGTCAGCTTCCTGGAACGGCTCAACCTTAGCCAAGGCAACCTTGCGCTCTTCAACGGTACGTGCGCAGATCATCTCACGAACAGCAGCAATACGATCCTCAGCGAAGAACATATGCTCGGTACGGCACAGGCCAATGCCTTCAGCGCCCATATCGACAGCGTTCTGTGCATCGCGCGGGTTATCGGCGTTGGTCATAACCTTCATCTGGCGTGCTTCGTCAGCCCAGCTCATAAAGCGCTTGAAGTTAGCGTTCTCGGTGGAAGCGACGGTAGCGATCTGGCCTTCGTAGATGTTGCCGGTAGAGCCATCAATGCTCATCCAGTCACCCTCATGGAAGGTGTGGCCGTTAATGGTGATAACCTTTGCATCGTAATCGATAGCAACATCGTTATCATTGCCGCAGCCGGAAACACAGCAGGTACCCATGCCACGTGCAACAACAGCTGCGTGGCTGGTCATGCCGCCGCGGACGGTCAGGATGCCCTGAGAAACCTGCATGCCGACGATATCTTCGGGGCTGGTTTCCAGACGGACCAGAACGACCTTCTTCCAAGCTTCGTCCTTGACCTTCTCTTCAGCATCTTCAGCGCTGAAGACAACGCGACCGCAGGCAGATCCCGGAGAAGCGGCCAGGCCCTTGCCGATTGCTTCAGCAGCCTTCAGGGCAGCAGCGTCAAACTGCGGGTGCAGCAGGGTATCCAGCTGCTTGGGCTCAACGCGCAGTACAGCGGTGCGCTGATCGATAACGCCCTCATCAACGAGGTCGCAGGCGATCTGCAGAGCAGCCTGTGCGGTGCGCTTGCCGTTACGGGTCTGCAGCATAAAGAGCTTGCCATCTTCGATGGTGAACTCCATGTCCTGCATATCCTTGTAGTAGTTTTCCAGGCGGGTTGCGATCTCAACGAACTGATCGTAAACCTCAGGCATTTCCTCGTGCAGCTTGCTGATCGGGGAAGGAGTACGGATGCCGGCAACGACATCTTCGCCCTGAGCATTGATCAGGTACTCGCCCATCAGCTTCTTTTCGCCGGTAGCGGGGTTACGGGTGAAAGCAACACCGGTGCCGGAACGCATGCCGGAGTTACCGAAAGCCATCTGCTGAACGTTGACAGCAGTGCCCCACTCGTAGGGGATTTCGTTCATCTTGCGGTAAACATTGGCGCGCGGGTTATCCCAAGAACGGAAGACGGCCTTGACAGCGCCGATCAGCTGTTCTTTCGGATCCTGCGGGAACTCTTCGCCCTGCTTCTCCAGGTAGATGGCCTTGAACTCCTTGACGAGTTCCTTCAGGTCCTCAGCGTCCAGCTCGATATCCTGCTTAACGCCCTTGCGCTCCTTCATAGCGTCGATACGCTCTTCAAAGAAGCTCTTGCCCAGCTCCATGACGACATCAGAGTACATCTGGATGAAGCGGCGGTAGCAGTCATATGCAAAACGGGGGTTAGAAGTCTTCTTTGCCAGACCTTCAACAGCCTGGTCGTTCAGGCCCAGGTTCAGGATGGTATCCATCATGCCGGGCATAGACTGACGTGCACCGGAACGAACGGAAACCAGCAGCGGGTTCTCGATATCGCCGAACTTCTTGCCAGTCTGCTCTTCCAGGATTCCCATGTACTTGAAGATGTCAGCCTTGATCTCATCGTTGATCTCACGGTTGTCAGCATAGTACTGGGTGCAGGCTTCGGTGGTGATGGTGAAGCCCTGAGGAACCGGCATGCCGGCATGGGTCATTTCTGCCAGACCAGCGCCCTTGCCGCCCAGAATGTTCTTCATGGTCGTCTGGTCGCCGCCAAATGCGTCATGGCCCTCTTTGAACAAATACAAAAACTTCTTGCTCATAGGTTACCTCCAACAAAATTACGGTTTCTTCCCGGTGTGCCGCGCACACCCGCAAAATAAGAATCTTCTCTCTTGCAAAGTCCATTATAACAGACTCACCCCGGAATTTCCAGTACATTGTTAAATAAATGGCGAATATTTTCGCTGAAAATCTCACAAAGTTTTGGGGGCAGGCTCTTGCAATTTGACCAAAAATGCGGTAAATTATAATGGGTGAGAAGTTGGGAAACAATATTTTATTACATCCTGCAACACTTTTTTCAATTCATCCCGCCCCGGCAGGCTTCAGCCCTGTTCCGGGGCTTTTTTGTAGGGCCGTATACTCTTTTGGCCCAAAACAGAAAGGGGTATTTTTATGTCCGAAGCGAAAGCCAAATACCTTGCCGCCAAAGCGGCCTTTGAAGAAACTTTTGAAAAGCACCTGCAGAACGGTGTGGAGTTCATCAGCGACCAGGTTTTTATTGAACCCGAAGTTGAGATTGCACCCGGCGCAGTGATCCTGCCGGGCTGCATCCTGCGCGGCAAAACCGTCATCGGGGCAAACTGCGTCATCGGCCCCAATACCTTATTGGAGAACACCATTGTTGAGGCCGGTTCCACCGTGAACGCCAGCCAGTGTTATGACAGCCATCTGGGCCCCAACAACAAGATTGGCCCCTTTACCCATGTGCGCACCGGCACCGTGACGGATGAGGGCGTGCACCTGGGCGCTTATGTGGAAACCAAGAATGCCAACTTTGCCGAGGGCAACACTGTCAGCCACCTGACTTACATTGGCGATGCCGATGTGGGCAAGTACTGCAACTTTGGCTGCGGCACCGTAACCTGCAACTATGACGGCGAGGGCAAGTACCGCACCACCATCGGCGATTATGCGTTCATCGGCTGCAACACCAACCTGGTGGCGCCGGTCAAGGTGGGCAGCCGCGCCTTTACCGCTGCCGGTTCCACCATCGGCCACGATGTGCCGGACGGTGCCCTGGGCATTGAGCGCGCCAAGCAGGCCGAAGTTGCCGCCTGGGGCGCCAAGAAGCTGGAAAAATACGTTGCCAAAAAACAGAAGCTGGAAGCCGAAAAGAAAAACGACTGATGCCCCCTGACCTGCTGCAAGGAGGATTGCTGCCATGGCCATTTTGGAACGCACCCTGACCGGGGATTTTACCACCATCCTGACCGAGCTGGACGCTGTTGTAAAACAAAGTGTTTCGGCCACGCTGGAAGGTTCCAGTGATTTCAACTTCAGCACCGGCCGCTGTGCCGTGCGGGTATACGAACGCTACAGTGCCATTGGCAATGGCCGTGTTACCATGAGCCTGACCCTGCTGGAAGCTGACGGGCAGATCCGGCTTTCCGCCATCACATCCGGCGGCAGCCAGGCTGTGTTTTTCAAGGTCAACACCTTAGGTGCAGAATCCTTCCTGGATGCCATCCGGGACACAGTGGAACGCTTTGCCCCTGGCGCACACTAAAATCACAAAATTACTATAAGGATTTTTACTATGGGACTATTTGGAGGTGGTTCCGGGGCAGACTGGCTGATTGCCGGTCTGGGCAACCCGGAGCCGAAATATGACGGCACCCGCCACAACACCGGTTTTGCCGCGCTGGATGCGCTGGCCGAAGCCTGGGGGTGCGAGATCAACAAAAGCAAATGGCAGGGCCTTTACGGCATTGCCCAGGTGGACGGCCGCAAAGTGATGCTGCTAAAGCCGCTGACCTATATGAACCTGAGCGGCCAGAGCATCGCCCCCGCCGCGGCATTTTACAAGATCCCGCGCAACCACATTATTGTGTTGTGCGATGACATTGCACAGGAGCCGGGGCACATCCGCATCCGGCCCTCCGGTTCTGCTGGCGGGCACAACGGGCTAAAGAGCATTATCGCTTCCACCGGCGGCGAGGATTTTTACCGCATCCGCATTGGCGTTGGCGCCAAGCCGCGCCCGGATTATGATCTGGCTGACTGGGTGCTGGGCAAGTTCCCGCCCGATGACGCCAAGCTTGTGACCGGCCGCCACACCGACGTGGAAGCCGCCTGCCTCCTGTTGATGGCCGGCAAGCTGGGCGAAGCGCAGAATAAATTCAACCACTGAGCGCGGATAGGCGTTCCGTAGGGGCGCACAGTGTGCGCCCCTTCCTGTTTTCTGTGTAAGATGCCCGCAAAGGAAGTGTTCTCACTTCAAATTTGCAATCCATCATTACACGGGATGTAGTTTAATGGAACACCTGCAGGGGTGTGCGCACTGTGGAAAACTTTGCCGATGGTGATAAACGCTGCAAATGATTTGTAGGGGACGATGCTCGTCATCGTCCCGCATGACGGGTCTTGCCACATATTCCACCCTGCATACGGCCAACGTCCGCGGGCGAACAATGTTCGTCCTCACATTCTCTACAAGATAAGAGCACAGCTTTTCCAACCATACAAATGCCAAAGCGGGCGGCCCATCTGGGCCGCCCGCCATTTGTCGTTCCATGCAACGCTTCTCTCAAAATTCACTTTGCCGTTTTGCTGCAAATATAGTACAATGGTTACGCAAAGCGCTGCTCATACCGGCGCACAAAAAGCGTATACAGCGCATAGCACACCATCAGGCAGACGGCATATACCCCGGCGAAGCACAGCCACGCGGCTGCGCCGCCCATCGCGGTGTTGGGCAGCAGCTCCAGCACCAGCGGGTGGGCCAGGTACAGCCAAAAGCTGCCCGCCCCCACAAATTCCACGGCCTGGGCGAACTTCTGATTTTCCGCCAGGCCAACGCCCTGCGGGTTCTGCACGGCCAATAGAACAAGCACCGTAAACACGCACTCGAACCCCGCCCGCTGGAAGTTGGTGAGCACTGCCAGCAGAATGCAGAATGCCCCGTATAAAAACTGCTTGTTCTCCCGCACTGCCGCAAACGCCGCCATGCCAAAGATAAAGCAGTACAGCGTCATGACCGGCGTTTTTGCGCTGAACTCGCTGATGTTGGCTTCTGCCGGGAAAGCCGCCAGACTGCTTTCAATTAAGCCGCCGATCCTGCCCTTCACCGCAAGGCAGACCACCAGCAACGCCAGCGCACCCCAAAAGCGTTTGCACAGCCGGTACAGCCACGGGGCCAGCAGATAAAAGAACGCAAAGGCGCTCATCGTCCACAGCACGTTGCGGTTGTTCCACAGCATCCAGTTATCACTGGGCAGCCACATCTGCAAAAATACAAAGTACCGCAGGTAACCCGGCCCGCACGGCCCGCCGGGGCCAAACAGCTGGGCTGCACTGGCGCCCGCCGCCAGATAGCGTACCGCATCGAACAGCCAGCGCAGCACCAGCACCAGCCAGTACAGCGGCAGGATCCGCCGGATGCGGCGCTGGTAATACGGCAGCGGCTCCGGGTGGCGGCTCAGGCTGGCCGCGGCCAGGTACCCGCTGAGCACAAAAAACAGTTGCACCCCCTGCGCGCCAACCGCGGCGGCATCCCCCAGGTCAACTTTCTGCCCGGTATGCACGCCCAGCACCATCAGCGCCGCCAGAATACGCAGCTCATCCAGCGCTACATTTTTATGTTTTGTCATCTTTCTATATTCTGCTCCTTATTGCAGCATTATTTGATTTCTTTATTCTGCCGAACTTTTTCGATTCCTTCTTTTCAAAGAAGGGGCAAAAACTCTCGTATTACTCGTATCCTCAAAATTATACATCACCCGCCCTATCATGCGCAAGCGCAGGAGGCACCATGTTTGACGCATTGTTTACCACCACAACCGAATACAAAAAACTGAGCCACGCGCTTTCCGGCAAAGGTGCATGCGCCCTGTTTGGGCTGCCCGCATCCGGCCGCGCACAGGTGTATGCCGCGCTGTGCCGCCAGTTGGATAAGCCGCTGTGCATCGTGACCCCCGGCGAGGCCGAAGCCACCCGCTTTGCTGCTGACCTGAACACGCTGGGCATTCCCGCCGCCGTGTTCCCGGCGCGGGACTATGTGTTGCGCCCCATTGAGGGCACCGCCCGCGAATACGAGTACCGCCGTCTGGCTGTGCTGGGCGAGCTGGTAGGCGGGCGGCTGTGCGCCGTGGCTGTGCCCGCGGAAGCATTGACCCAGTTCACCACCCCAAAAGAGGATTTCTGCGCCAACACCCGCACCCTCCATGCGGGGGATACTCTGCTGCGGGATGACCTGCTGGCCGCTTTGTTTGGTGCCGGCTACACCCGCCGGGCCCAGGTAGATGGCCCCGGCCAGTTCTCTGTGCGCGGCGATATTGTGGATATTTTTGCTCCCGACCAGAAAATGCCGGTTCGTATGGAATTTTGGGGTGATGAGATCGATACCCTGCACACCTTTGACCTGACCACCCAGCGCCGCGAGGATGCCATTGATAAGTTTTACCTGAGCCCCGCGCGGGAAGTTCTGTTCGGCAAGCCTGCCGATGCCGCCGAGCAGCTTCGGGCCTTTTTGGCCAAGCAGCGCGGCAAAAAGAAAACCGCCATGGCAGACTGTATGGCCGCCGATCTGGACCTGCTGGATGGCGGCGCCGTGCCGGTCAACATGGACAAATACCTGGCCGTGCGCTACCCCCATCCCGCCACCGTGCTGGATTATTTTGACGACCCGATCCTTGTGGCCGAAGAGCCTGCTTCCATCCGGGAAGCCGACCGCGCGACCGCCTACCGCCGGGGCGAGGAACTGAAATCCCTGATTCTGGACGGCGTCCTCTGCGCCGGGCTGGATAACCTGTACGCGGACCCAAGCTACCTGTGGTCCAAAACCGGACACTACCGCACCATCTGTGCCGAGAACTTTGCCCGCAGCATGCCGGATCAGCCGCTGAAAGATATCATCAACGCCCCGGCTCACACCCTGCCTGCCTGGAATGGCGAAGTCGCAGGGCTGCTGGAGGATTTGAAACCGCTGTGCGATGCCGGTTATACCGTTACCCTGCTGGCCGGCACCGACCGTGCCGCAGCCGGTCTGGCACGCGACCTGCGCGATAAAGGCATTCTGGTTACCACCGATGCTGCAGCAGCCCCCGCTGCCGGGCTGGTGCAGGTTCTGGCGGGGCACCTTTCCGCTGGGTGCGAATTTCCGTTTGCCAAGTATGCTTTGCTGACAGGCCGTGCCTTTGGCGAGACCAGCTCCCAGAAGAAAAAGCGTAAAAAGGCCAAAGATGCCCTGAACAGCCTGACCGAGATCACGCCGGGCGATCTGGTGGTGCACCAGAACCACGGCATTGGCCGGTATGCGGGCATCCAGCGCATGGCGGTTCAGGGCGTTACCAAAGACTACCTGCGCATTGAGTACGATAAAAAAGATGTGCTGTATGTTCCCGTCACCCAGCTGGACCTGCTTTCCCGCTACACCGCGCCGGGGGATTCGGAGAATGTCAAGCTCAGCCGCCTGGGCGGGGCCGAGTGGACCAAGACCCGCAAGAAGGTGCGCGCCGCTACCGAGCAGATGGCCAAGGAACTGATTGAGCTGTACGCCCGCCGCAAAAGGGCGCACGGTCATGCCTTCCCGCCAGATGATACCTGGCAGGGAGATTTTGAGCAGCGCTTTGCCTATGATGAAACGCCGGACCAGCTTTCCAGCGCGGCGGAGATCAAACATGATATGGAGCAGCCCTGGCCGATGGACCGCCTGCTGTGCGGCGATGTCGGCGTGGGCAAGACTGAGGTTGCCCTGCGCGCCGCGTTCAAATGCGTGATGGGCGGCAAGCAGTGCGCCATCCTGGCTCCCACCACCATTCTGGCGTGGCAGCATTTCAACACAGCCATCGCCCGCATGGAGGCCTTTCCCATCCGCATTGGGCTGCTCAGCCGTTACCGCAGCGCCAAAGAGCAGAAAGAGACCATCCGCGGCCTGAAAGACGGCACAGTGGACATTGTGGTGGGCACCCACCGCCTGCTTTCGGACGATGTAAAGTTCAAAGACCTGGGCCTTGTCATCATTGACGAGGAGCAGCGCTTTGGCGTAAAACACAAGGAAAAGCTGAAAGAGAACTTTATCGGGGTGGACATGCTGACCCTTTCGGCCACGCCGATCCCCCGCACGCTGAACATGGCACTGTCCGGCATCCGGGACATGAGCACCATTGAACAGCCGCCCTTTGAGCGCCAGCCCATTGAGACCTATGTGCTGGAATATGACGATGCCATTATTGCCGAAGCCATCCGGCGTGAGCTGGCCCGCGGCGGGCAGATGTATTACCTGTACAATCGAGTCGAAACCATTGAGCAGTGCGCCGCCAAGGTGCAAAAGCTGGTGCCGGGTGCGCGGGTCGGCATCGCCCACGGCAAAATGACGGAGGAGCAGATTTCCTCGGTTTGGCAGCAGCTGTTGGACAACGAGATCGACGTGCTGGTCTGCACCACCCTGATTGAAACCGGCGTGGATGTGCGCAACTGCAACACCCTGATTATTGAGAATGCGGACCGCATGGGGCTTTCACAGCTGTACCAGATTCGCGGCCGTGTGGGGCGCTCCAACCGCAAGGCGTATGCCTATTTCACCTTCCAGCGCGACAAAGTGTTGACGGAAATTGCCTCCAAGCGGCTTTCAGCCATCCGGGAGTTTACCTCTTTTGGTTCCGGGTTCCGCATTGCGATGCGCGATTTACAGATCCGCGGCGCGGGCAACCTGCTGGGCCACAGCCAGCACGGCCACATGGAAGCGGTTGGTTACGAGCTGTATGTAAAAATGCTGAACCAGGCCATTGCAGCCGCCCGCGGCGAGCCTGCTGCGCCGGACAAGAGTGATTGCCTTGTTGACATTACGGTGGATGCCTATCTGCCGGAAAGCTACATTCCCGATGCCGCCGGGCGGATCGAAGCCTACAAGAAGATTGCGGCCATCACCACCCGTGACGATGCCACGGATGTACTGGATGAGTTGATTGACCGTTACGGCGACCCGCCGCGCAGTGTGCAGGGGTTGGTGGACATCAGCCTGGTGCGCGTGACAGCCGCCCGCGCAGGCATTGTGGAGATCGTGCAGCGCAACGACAATCTGATTTTGTACACCGATGTTGTGACCCCGGCGCAGATGGGGGCCATGATGGATGCCATGCCGCACCGCGTGATCTACAACGCCGTAGGCCGCCCCTATATCAGCCTGCATGTCCTGCGCGGCGAGGACCCTCTCACCATCCTGCGCGATGCCGTTGCCCTGCTGCCGGGTGCGTGAGTGTTTTACGGGAGTTTTGGTTCCTTCTTTGAAAAGAAGGAACCGAAGAAACTTTAATCGTAATATAACAAAATAAATAAAAAATCAGGCAGCGGCCCTATTTTGTGGGCTGCTGCCTGTTGTCATGTGTTGCTTTCTATGTATTTTTGCTCTGTAGGGAACGGTCTTGACCGTTCCGAAACCCATGGACAATATTCCAACAAAAGGGAAATAAGAAAAACACTCGGAACGGTCAAGACCGTTCCCTACAAATCGTTTTAAATCGCGTTACAAACCTGTAAACTCTCGGTAGGGCGGGGTCACCGACGCCCCGGACGGGCATAAATCTTATTGTACGGATCGTGCGGCAAGGAAGCGAACAACAGATCTCTTCAAGCACTTCCGGTCTGGGGCCAATCACACCCCCACCACGCTCCAATGCTTATCCACATGGTTCAGCACTTCGCAGCCGGTTTCGGTCACGATGACAAGGTCCTCCACGCGCACGCCAAACTTGCCCGGCAGGTATACGCCCGGCTCAATGGAGAAGATCATGCCCGGCTTTACGGTATCGGTGTTGGCGGCGCTCACATCGCCCTTTTCGTGATCGGTCTGACCGATAAAGTGGCCCAGGCGGTGGTTGAAGTACTCGCCATAGCCCGCTTTGGTGATCAGGTCACGGGCGGCGGCGTCAATATCGCACAGGCGCACGCCGGGGTGGATCATCGCCTCGGCGGCTTCGTTGGCCTGGCGCACCAGGTCATGGATGGCGGCATACTCCGGCTTCGGCTCCCCGCAGAAGAATGTGCGGGTCATATCGGAGCAGTAGCGGTTCTTGCAGCAGCCCATATCAATCAGCACACACTCGCCTTTTTCCAGCACAGTATCGTCCGGCTCGTGGTGGGGGTCAGCGGCGTTTGCACCAAAGGATACGATGGTGGTAAATGCCACACTCTCGCAGCCGGCTTTCTTGTACTCGTTGTCAATGTACTCGGCAACCTGCTTTTCGGTCATGCCGGGCTTGACGTAGTCGCGCGCTTTCAGGATGGTTTCATCGTTGATGCGGGACGCTTCCTTCATCAGCATCTGTTCTTCGGCATCCTTCACGGCGCGGCAGGCATCCACGCAGTCGGAAGCCAGCACTACCGGCATACCGGGGCACAGCTCCATCAAAGGGATCAGGAACTTGGCAGGCCATTCCTTGTCGATGCCCAGAGTCTTGGTCTTGTCCACCACTTCGGCGATCTGCTCCACCGGCTTGTCCGAGTCCGTGTGCCACACTTCGCGGCAGGGGGCCTGCGGCACAAAGAACAGCTTGTTCAAAAAGATGACCGGCTCGCCCTGCACCGGCAGGTACAGCGCCATCAGGCGCTCATACGGCTCCACACTGGCACCAGTCAGGTACCAGATGCTTTTGGAGTCGCTGATGATCATTTGGGTCAGGCCGTGCGCCTGCATTTCGGCGCGCAC
>ERZ833963.489-NODE-489-length-58368-cov-12.294051_pt1 | contig 58368 bp, 64 predicted proteins | sample MGYA00519693_ERZ833963 | MGnify/ENA primary metagenome ERZ833963 (study PRJEB31850, sample SAMEA3708748) | human gut metagenome | biome: human gut; feature: human-associated habitat; material: faeces | place: China | collected 2014 ...
TAGATAAAAGTTTACCAACTAAAACTAGTTGGAGAACTGATAGTTATGCCAAAATTAACGGAATTAAGATGTATCGTGTCGCTACTGATGAATGGATTCCAGCCGATACTTTAAATGTGGTACAGACTAAATAAAAATCTCTTAACGTAAAAAAGATATCACTAGAATGCAGCAATCTTGTTGCCGTCCTAGTGATATCTTTTTTTTATTAATAATTACGCTGCAAAATAAAATATGCACTTCTAATTTTATCCGCCGCTTGTGATCTTTGATGGACGAATTTAAACTTCCTATTCAATTCAGCTGGTACGTCAATTCCATGTGCTAATTTAAAACTGACTGAATGACGACCATTTTTATCTAAACTATAAATAACGCTAACTTCTAGTCCATTATCGTAATAAACTTGTGACCAGCGAACATTGTTGGCAGCAAAGTCACTGACCTCTAAAGCTTTGTAAGGTAAATCTAAATCTCGTTCCTTTAAAATTGCTTCAATTCGATTCAAAATCTCTGGTACCTCATCAGCCGGCATAGTAACTAATTCATGTTGATATTTATTCCAAAAGAAGCGAGCCTCATTAGCTCGTAATTTGGCTAAATTTTTGGCAACTGGGGAATCCTCCAGACCCGTAGTTTCTATATTTTCAAAACTTACTTTATATGACATTTTAGACCTCTTAAATTCTTTGTATACATAATGACAATTAATATTATAACTTCAACTACTACTTAACGTTTGGATTTTATACTTTCTTAATATTAAGTCTTGTTTACAAAGATTTTAAAAGTTTATAACGACTTTTCCACAACTACCACTGTATAGCCAGGTACATTGAGTTCTTGCCCCGTTTTTTGATAACCATTCTTCAAAAGGAATTTCTCACTCTTGGCATTTCCTTTAGCAAAAGCTAATTCTACTTTCGATAAACCTTGCTTCGTTAATTCCTTCTCAATTCCGACAAATATCTTAGATCCAATTCCCTTACCTTGAACAGCAGCATCGACCATAAAGAAACCGATCCAAGCAGTTTTTTCATCAGGATAACCGCTGATCAAATCTAAAACAGCGACTAGTTTGTCTTCCTCATAAAAACCAACATAATACTTATCATCCATTGTCTTATTGGTAGGAACGACTTTAATATCCTCCAAAATGGTATGACGATTAGGACGTGGTGGACAGAAATTATAATAACTGTCATTGCTCAAGGCTAACTTCAAAACGTGATCAGCATCTTGAGGTTTAAGTCTTCTTACTTGATAACTTGTGGATAACTTTGTCAAATCTATCATTTTTTCTCCTCTTTTATCCTCTTTAAGACTAAAATGGCTTCTTTGGTGTTCAAGAAGTACTTATCGCGCATCAATTTTAACACTATTTTTGAATCGTTGTGATTGCGGACTATCTCTTTGATTTCACTGACAATCTCTGGAGTATCAAGAATTGATTGAATTTTTTGTTTACTACGCTTGCTGTAATGAAAATACAAATATAGATTGACAATAATAATCAGTACTAGTAATAGCCAGAACATCGGTATCCTCCAATTTTTTCTTAATTATAACAAAAAAACATCCCTCGCATTGAGAGATGTTTTTGAACCAAAACTGGAAATAATAAATATTAACGTTTTGAGAATTGTGAAGCCTTACGGGCTTTCTTAAGACCTGGTTTCTTACGTTCCTTCATACGAGGGTCACGTGTTAAGAAGCCTGCTGACTTAAGTGATGGTCTGAAATCAGGATCAACATCAAGTAGGGCTCTTGCGATACCATGTCTAATTGCTCCAGCTTGTCCTGAGAAGCCTCCACCGTTAACGTTAGCAATAACGTCATAGCTGTCTGCTGTTTCAGTGACATCTAGAGGTTGTTTCATATCAGCAATCAAATTGTCAAAAGGAATGTAATCTTTGACATCACGTTTGTTGATAGTAATCTTTCCGTTTCCGGGTACTAGGCGTACACGAGCAACTGAGTCCTTGCGACGACCTGTTCCGGCGTATGATACTTGTGCCAAATTCTTTTCCTCCTTAAATTAGTTTGTTGATATCCAACATTTCTGGATTTTGTGCTTGGTGGTTGTGTTCTGAACCTGCATAAACATGCAACTTCTTGATTTCTTGACGACCAAGAGTGTTCTTAGGTAACATACCGCGAATTGAGTCTTCAACAAAGAGTTCTGGCTTTGTATCTCTCTTTTCACCGGCACTAATACTCTTCAACCCACCTGGGTGATCTGAGTGAGAATAATAAATCTTATTCTTAGCTTTCTTACCTGTTAATCTAACTTTATCTGCATTGATGACAATAACATTATCACCTGTATCAACGTTAGGTGTGTAAGTTGGTTTGTTCTTACCTCTAAGAATAGAAGCAACAACAGATGAAAGTCTACCTAAGACAACATCTTCACCGTCGATTACATACCATTTACGTTCAACTTCACTTGCTTTTGCTAATGGTGTTGTACGCACTTTAATTTCCTCCAGTTTCTACGTCTGTTTGACAACTCAATAAGTTTCCGGGGCTTATCGTGGGGCAAACAATACCAGTTACAATAATACTGTGATTTTCATTGTAAGTCAATAATTATCCACAGATTAATCGTAAAAAACTTCTTTTAAATATAGCCCACTAGCAGGTGCTGTTCCTCGTGCTTCTTGGCGGTCTTTTACTTCAAACAACCTCAAGAAATCGTGTACATCCCTGCGCCCATTACCAATCTCTAACAGAGTAGCAACTAAGATTCTAACCATATTATATAGGAAGCCATTGCCTGTAAATTCGAAAACTAATTCGTCATTGTTCTTATTATACACGCATGTCGCCGAATAGATAGTCCTAACTTTATTTTCAATCACACCACCTGAAGCAGCGAAACTCGTAAAGTCATGCTCACCCTCCAAATCCTTGAGTGCAGTTTGGATTTTATCCACAGAGACCTTATAAGGATAGTGGCCTGTGTAAAACCGCTTGAAAGGATCTGTATAATATCCACAGTCAACGCGATATTGATACGTCTTTTTCTTAACTCCGTAACGAGCGTGGAAATTCTCATCGACTATTTCTGAATCCTTAACCAAAACATCCAGTGGCATCAAAGAGTTAACAGCTTTTAACATGTTCAACGCTGGCATCTGTCCTGGATAATCAAAATGGATCACTTGGCCAAAAGCGTGGACTCCAGCATCCGTTCTACCAGAGCCCATGACGTCAATGTGTTGTCCCTTAGTCATTTTAGTCAGAGCTTTTTCCAAAACTCCTTGAACTGTCCGTAAATCATTTTGACGTTGAAAGCCATGGAATTTAGTTCCATCGTAGGCTATCGTCAATTTATATCTCGTCATAAATTAATAACTCCGTAATAATAATAAAATAATCGTTAAACCTAGCATGAACAAAATCGTCAAAGTATCACGCTTTTCCCACTTCAAAACTCGATACTTGCTTCGACCTTCTCCATCCTTATAACCACGAGACTCCATGGCAATTGCCAAATCGTAAGCAATTGAAAAACTACTGACGAACAATGGAATCAAAATCGGTACAAATGACTTAATCCGTTTGATCAAACCACCTTCACCAAAATCGACCCCACGAGCACGTTGAGCATCCATGATCTTGGTCGTTTCATCAACTAATAACGGCACGAATCTTAATGCAATCGACAACATTAAAGCTACTTGGGTCACTGGAAAATTAACTTTTTTCAATGGCTTGAGAATGCTCTCGATTGAATCGGAAATTTCGATAGGCGTAGTCGTCAACGTCAATAAAGTTGAAATAAAAATAATCAACACAAACCGCATGAAGATATAACCGGCAATTACTAATCCCTCTTTGGAGAATGTAAATATCCCCCAGTGCCACATTGGATGACTACTAGGCGTGAACAGCAATTGCAATGCGACCGTGAACAAAATCAACCAAAAGACTGGCTTTAATCCTTTGATAAAAAAGCCAAAATTGATTTTCGACAAATAGACAGCAAAAACCACAAATGCTAATAAAAAGGCATAAGATGCAACGTTATTAGCCAAAAAGACTATCCCCACAAAATAAAACGTTAATAGGAATTTACCTCGCGGATCTAGATGGTACAACAGTGAATCCCCAGGTAAATACCTTCCCAAAATTATCTTATCCATTTAATCACCTAACTGTTGTTTGATTTCTTTTCCTAAGGCTTCAATTGTAATTGGCAATTTATCGAAGTGAAAGCCCTGACTGCTCAATTCCTTGGCAAATTCAGCACTCTTAGGTAGCGACAACAGATCCTCTTTTAATAAATCTTGTTGATTAAAAACGTTCTTTGGTAAACCAGTCGCAATTAGTTTTCCACTGTGAATAACTGCCATCTCATCAGCGAAATTAGCCACGTCATCCATATTATGCGTAATCAGGATAATTGTCTTACCTTTTAATTGCAAATCCTTAAATAAGCCCATAATCTCCGCACGACCTACAGGATCCAATCCGGCTGTTGGTTCATCCAAAATAATTGTTTCAGGATCACTAGCTAACACTCCAGCAATCGCCACACGACGCATTTGACCACCAGATAAATCAAAAGGTGACTTCTGCAAATATGATTCATCAAGTCCAACTAATTTGATCATCTTTTTAGCAGCTTCTTTAGCATCCTCTTCACTAGCTCCAAAATTCATTGGTCCAAACATAATATCTTTTTGAACCGTATCTTCAAATAATTGACTCTCAGGAAATTGAAAAACCATACCAATATTTTTACGCAATGACTTCAGATTCTTGTTGTTAGTTTCTGAAGTTATCTTGCGGTCTCCAACCAAAATCGTTCCTGACGTTGGTTTGAGCAAAGCATTAATATGACGAACCAAAGTTGATTTACCACTACCAGTTTGCCCAACGATAGCCGTAAATTTCTTATCCTTGATTGTCATAGAAACATCATCTAAGCCAAGACTTGCTGTCGGACTACCCACGTTATAAGAATGGGTCACATGTTCGAATGTAATTTCCATAGTTGTTCCTTCAACTCCTCTTCACTCAGATACCCTTCAGGCAATTTTACACTATCCCTTAGTGTTTGGACTAACTGACTTGAAAATGGCTCCTCAAGTCCAAATTTAGTCAAATTAGGTCCAATATCGTAAATAGATGCCGGTGTTCCTTCTTGAACAATTTTCCCATCATTAATGACTACAATTCTTTGCGACAATTCTGTCTCTTCAATATCGTGTGTAATAGAAATAATTGTTAAATCTTGTTCCTGACGTAGTTTTTGAACCAAATCAAGAACCGTCTTTCTACCGTCAGGATCCAGCATACTAGTAGACTCATCCATTATGACAATCTGTGGTTTAGTCGCCAACACCCCAGCAATAGCAACACGCTGTTTTTGACCACCAGACAATGACTGAGGATCACGTGTTTTGAAGCCTGACATCTTAACTAAATCCAATGCTCGATCGATTTCTTTAACCATTTGTTCTCGAGGCATACCTTGGTTCTCAAGTCCAAAGGCTACATCATCTTCCACTGTTGCTCCAACGAATTGATGATCAGGATTTTGGAAAATAATTCCAATTTTAGTTCTAGCGTCCCAAATGTTCTCTTCGTTAATGATTTCCCCATCAATAGCAATAGTTCCAGAATCCGCCTCAATCAAGCCATCAATCAATTTGGTCAAAGTTGACTTACCACTCCCATTTTTCCCAACAATCGAAAGCCATTCGTTTTTATAAATATCTAATGACAAATCATTGATAGCTGGTGTTTTTGAATCAGGATAAGTATAAGTTAAATTCTTTATTGATATGATTTTTTCCACAGCGTTATCTCCCTAACCGTGTGACATACATTTATAATACCAAAATTTATGTAAAAAAAAATCATTCGACAAATTAGTGTCCCCTTTTAAAGAGATCTCAGAGATAGACTTAGTCTCGCGACCATCATCTTAACACTCACTAATTTATCAGAATGACTGATTTTTTAAATATTAATAAACAATTATTATTAAACTAATTCAATAACAACCATTGGTGCAGCATCTCCACGACGTGGAGTTGTCTTCAAGATACGTGTGTATCCACCATTACGTTCTTTGTAACGAGGTGCAATATCACTGAAAAGTTTTTGAAGAGCTGATTGTACAATAACTGCATCATCATCTTCTGTAATGTTAGCAACTTCGTTTCTAACATAAGCAGCAGCTTGACGACGAGCATGCAAATCACCGCGTTTACCTAAGGTTATCATTTTTTCTGTTGTACGACTGATTTCTTTAGCACGTGTTTCAGTAGTAACAATGTGTTCATTAATGATTAAATCAGTAGTTAAATCGCGTAACATAGCTTTTCTTTGTGAACTGTTACGTCCTAATTTACGGTAGCCCATGTCTATACCTCCTGTTTGAATTTGATAGTATTAGTCTTCTTGCTTCAATGACAATCCAAGATCAGCAAGCTTTTCTTTAACCTCAACAAGTGACTTGCGTCCAAGATTACGGACACGCATCATATCTGCTTCGGATTTTTCAGTAAGCTCTTGCACAGTATTAATACCGGCACGCTTCAAACAATTATATGAACGAACTGACAAGTCAAGTTCTTCAATAGTCATTTCAAGTTTCTTCTCTTTTTGAGTTTCCTCTTTTTCAATCATCATGTCAGCACTCTTAGCTTCTTCAGTAAGGTTTACAAAACTGTTTAGATGTTCTGTAAGAATCTTAGCTGATAAACTAATAGCTTCGCGTGGTCCAATTGAACCATTTGTCCAGATATCGATTGTTAATTTGTCGAAGTCGTTTCTCTTACCCACACGAGTGTTTTCAACTTGATAGTTAACTTTTTCTACAGGTGTAAAAATAGAGTCAACTGGAAGAACACCAATAGGTGTTTCGTCCGTCTTATTTTGTTCTGCAGGAGTATATCCACGACCATTTTTAATTGTCATTTGCATGTGGAAGTGTCCACCCTCAGCAACAGTACAAATAAATTGTTCTGGATCGAGGATTTCCAAGTCATCGTCAGCTTTGATATCTTTAGCTGTAACAGTAGCTGGGCCAACAATGTCAACTTCAGCTTTTAGGCTGTCTTCAGCATAAGATTTAAGCTTTAATTTCTTCACGTTAAGCACGATTTGTGTAACGTCTTCAATTACGCCATCAATAGCTGAGAATTCATGCAATACACCATCTATTTGAATATCAGATACCGCTGTACCAGGGAGTGATGCTAACAATACTCTACGTAATGAATTACCTAAAGTTGTACCATAACCTCTTTCAAGCGGTTCAATAATATATTTACCATAACTACTGCTTTCTTCAACAGAAGTAATAGCTGGCTTTTCAAATTCGATCATTCGGTTAGTTCCCCTTTCAAAACGAAATGTGTGTAGCGTAGTTCATATGGGTATACAACCATTCTATACACGACGACGCTTTGGAGGACGAGAACCATTGTGAGGAACTGGTGTAACATCACGAATAGCAGTAATTTCCAAACCAGTAGCTTGTAGTGAACGGATTGCAGCTTCACGACCAGAGCCTGGTCCCTTAACAGCTACTTCAACTGTTTTCATACCATGTTCCATTGATTCCTTAGCAGCAGCTTCTCCAGCCATTTGTGCAGCAAATGGTGTTGATTTACGACTACCCTTGAATCCTAATGCACCAGCTGATGACCATGAAACGGCATTACCGTTAACATCAGTGATCATAACAAGTGTGTTATTGAATGTTGAGTGGATATGTGCCACGCCAGATTCAATATGCTTTTTAGTACGGCGTTTACGACCTTTATTTTGTGCCATGATTAACCTCCTATCTTATTATTACTTCTTCTTACCTGCAATGGTAGTCTTCTTACCCTTACGAGTTCTTGCGTTGTTCTTTGTGTTTTGTCCTCTTACTGGCAAACCACGACGATGTCTCATACCACGATATGAGCCAATTTCTTGTAGTCTCTTGATATTCATGCTTACTTCACGACGTAAGTCACCTTCAACACGTACCTTATCAACTTCTGCACGAATCTTATCTTCTTGATCAGGAGTTAAATCTCTAGTACGGATGTCTTCTGACACGCCGGCATTTTCAAGCACTTTTTGAGCTGTTGTATTACCGATACCAAAAATGTATGTTAGGGCAATAACGATTCTCTTATCACGAGGTAAATCTACACCTGCTATACGAGCCATTAATCAATGCACCTCCTATTAAATTATCCTTGTCTTTGTTTGTGCTTTGGATCTGCAGAGCAAATCACCATGACGCGACCGCGTCTCTTGATTACTTTACAGTGTTCGCACATAGGTTTAACGGATGGTCTTACTTTCATATTGTGGAACCTCCATTCCATTAAAAAACTTATTATCTATATCTATATGTAATTCTTCCCTTGGTTAAATCATAAGGGGATAATTCCACGGTAACCTTGTCACCGGGTAAAATTCTGATATAGTGCATACGGATTTTACCTGACACATGGGCTAGAACTGTAGCTCCATTTTCAAGCTTTACCTTAAACATCGCATTAGGCAATGTTTCTGAAATTGTACCTTCTACTTCAATGACATCTTCTTTTGCCAAAGATATTAACCTCCATACGGGATGAAATTATTCTGCATATACTGGCGAATTATACAATAATTTTCCGTACATGTAAACATTCAAAGCAAAAAGTCTTACAAGTTTTGTAAAACTTTCTTAACTTCGTTATAAACTTCATCTATTTCTTGTTCACCATTGATCTTGTACAACAAGTTTAGCTTGTCATAAAAATCAATTAATGGTGTATTCATTTCAATATTAACTTTCAATCTATTCTTAACTGTTTCTGGTTTGTCATCCTCACGTTGATAGAAATCATGTCCGCCACAAACGTCACATGTTCCTTCAACCTTAGTAGGATTGTATACTTTATGATAAGTTGCTCCACAATTAGAACAAATATATCTTCCAGATAAGCGATCAACTAATGTTTCAGGCTTTACATCAATATAGATGACAGCATCTATTGGTTTGTTTACATTCTTTGCAATTGTCTGTAAAGCGTTAGCCTGTTCAAGAGTTCTCGGAAATCCATCTAACATATATCCGTCTTTTTGAACATCTTCTTCAGATAAACGTTCTTGAACGATACCTTCGGTAACATCATCTGGAACAAGTTCACCTTTGTCGATGAACCCTTTAGCCTTTAGACCAATTTCTGTCTTATTAGCCATGGCTGCTCTAAACATGTCACCAGTTGAAATATGAACAACTTTAAAATCTTCAACAATCTTTTCAGCTTGAGTACCTTTACCAGCACCAGGTAATCCCATCAATACAATATTCATTGTCACATCTCCAATTATCTAATAAATCCAACGTATTCACGCTTCATCAAAAGACCACGTAATTGACGATCCATTTCCAAAGCAACACCAACGATAATCAATAAACTCGTACCACCTAATCCGATGGATTGAGGTAAATTGAATAAGTTAGCAGCTAGTAATGGAAGTAATGAAACCAAACCTAGGAACGCAGCTCCGACAGTTGATAGTCTCATTAATACACCTGACATGAATTTAATTGTTTCATTACCAGGCCAAACACCAGGGATATAAGCCCCTTGTTTTTGTAGGTTTTCTGCAAGCTTCTCAGGATTTACTTGAACAAATGCATAGAAGAATGTAAATAATACAATCAACAATGTATAAATTATCGAACCTGTTGTAGTCTGCATACTGAATATTTCTGTTAATACTTGATACCATTGATCTCCACTGTGATTTGCTTGGAACGCCATCAAAATAGTTTGTGGTGTAACAATAAATGAACTAGCGAAGATAACAGGAATAACACCAGCAACGTTAACCTTCAATGGTAGAAAACTTTCACTACCACTACCTGCAGCACGTCTTGTATATTGAATTGGAATTCTTCTACTTGCTTGTTGAACATAAGTAACAAACTGTACAACAATCAAGATGATGATCACAAGACCAACCAAGAATCCAATATTTTTAGCAAGATCAGCTGAGCTAGAATTAGTAATATAATCACGGTAAATTTGTTGAATTCCATTAGGGAATCTAGCAATAATACCAGCGAAGATAATTACTGACACTCCATTACCTAAACCTTTATCGGTAATCTGTTCACCAATCCAAGTAAGAAGCATTGTACCACCAGTTAAGATGATCCCAATTGTAATGAAAGCTTTCATGTTAGGTGATTTAACTAATCCTAACCCACTTAATTGGTTAAAACCGGCAGTAATACCGATTGACTGAACAAAACCTAAAACAATCGTCAAATATCTCGTTACTTGATTTAACTTTCTACGACCTACCTCACCTTGTTTGCTCCACTCAACAAATTTTGGAATGATATCCATTTGTAAAAGTTGAACAACGATTTGAGCCGTGATGAATGGTGAAACACCCATTGAGAAAATAGAGTAGTTTGAAAGACCACCACCGGTTACAGTATCCAATAGTGGAACTAACCCTGTAGAACCAACTTTATCCATTGCCGCAGCATTAACACCAGGCACTGTGATTTGTGATCCCAAACGATATATAACAAGTAACATCAAGGTAAAGAGAATCTTTTTACGGATTTCTTTAACCTTTAGAGCATCTCTGATAGTTCTAAGCATTAGATCACCTCTACAGTGCCACCAGCGGCTTCGATTGCTTTAGTAGCTGCGGCTGAACTCTTAGCAACTTTAACAGTTAACTTAGCACTAACCTCACCGTTAGCAAGCAACTTAACACCATTATATTGTTTTTTAATGATTCCTGCTGCCTTCAATGTTTCAGCATTTACTTCAGCACCATCATTAAACTTACTTAAATCACTTAGGTTTACAATAGCATATTCCTTACGGTTGATGTTATTGAATCCACGTTTAGGCATACGACGGAAGTATGGCATTTGTCCACCTTCAAAACCTACACGTGTCTTACCACCTGATCTAGCTAATTGACCTTTTTGACCACGACCAGCAGTTTTACCTGTACCACTTGAAGTACCACGACCTAGACGCTTTCTAGCATGTCTTGAGCCTGCACTTGGCTTAAGTTCGTTTAGTTCCATTATTGCACCTCCTAATCTCTTGTAAATTTATTAATCTTTAACTTCTTCAACGCTTACTAAGTGAGCGATTTTTCGTACAGCACCACGAATTGCAGGATCATCCGGCTTAACAACTGAACTTGAAACTCTTGCGAGTCCTAGTTCTTTAACAATTGTACGTTGAGCAGGAAGGCGGTGAGCTGCACTTCTAATTAGAGTAATTTTAAGTTTAGCCATCATTACGCACCTTTCTTCTAGTTAAGCAATTCTTGGGCTGAGATACCGCGCATTTCAGATACGCTTTCGGCAGTCTTAAGTTGTTTTAGTCCATCGATTGTTGCACGAATTACGTTGATAGGTGTATTTCTACCTAGTGACTTACTTGTAACATCACCAACACCTGATAATTCGATAACGGCACGAACAGCACCACCAGCAGCAATACCAGAACCTTCTTCAGCAGGTTTCAACAAGATTCTACCAGCACCGAAGTTACCGATAACTTCATGAGGAATTGTTGAGCCAACCATAGGAACACTGATTAGGTTCTTCTTAGCATCTTCAACAGCTTTACGAATAGCTTCTGGAACTTCTTGAGCTTTACCAGTACCGAAACCTACGTGACCATTCTTGTCACCAACGATTACGATAGCAGCAAAACGTAGACGGCGTCCACCTTTAACAACCTTAGTAACACGGTTGATTGAGACAACGCGATCTTCTAATTCTAATTGAGATGGATCGATATATGTCATAAATTTGGTTTCCTCCTTCTAGAATTTTAGCCCATTTTCACGAGCTGCTTCAGCAAGACTTTGTACACGACCATGGTATAGGTAACCGCCACGATCAAATACTACGTCACTGATTTTTGCTTCTTGTGCTCTTTGTGCAATTAATGCACCAACAGCTTGAGCTTGTTCAACTTTTGAACCGTCTTTAACTTCTTTATCAAGAGTTGAGGCACTTGCTAGCGTTACACCCTTTACGTCATCAATTAATTGAGCGTAAATGTTTTTATTCGAACGGAATACGTTTAAGCGTGGGCGCTCAGCAGTACCAGAGATTTTGGCACGAATGCGTCTTTGACGTCTTTGACGTGCTTTGTTTTTGTCTGGTTTTGTTATCACAATTTTCACCTCATGGATTTATTTACTATTTACCAGTTTTACCTTCTTTACGACGTACATATTCGCCAACATAACGAATACCTTTACCTTTATAAGGTTCTGGAGAACGTACATCGCGGATTTCAGCAGCAAATTGACCAACCTTTTGCTTACTAATACCTGAAACGTTGATTTCTGTATTTGAAGGTGATTCAACTTTGATACCTTCTGGTGTGTCCATAACAACAGGATGTGAATAACCAACTGTAAGTGTTAGTTGATTGTTCTTAACTTGTGCACGGTAACCAACACCTCTTAGTTCAAGCTTCTTTTCATAACCTTCTGTAACACCAATAATCATGTTGTTTAAGTTAGCACGCATTGTTCCATGAAGAGCTTTATCATTTTCGCTTTCACGTGAGAACTTAGCTTCCTTATCATCAAGAGTTAACTTGATTTTTGGATCAAAATGTCTTGTTAATTCACCCTTAGGGCCTTTAACAGTAATGTTTTCATCTTTTTGAGTAACTGTAACACCTGCTGGTATTTCAATTACTTTTAAACCGATACGACTCAAATTAGTGCACCTCCTTACTTTTTAAGTATATTACCAAATATAAGCGATTACTTCTCCACCAACGTGTTGAGCGCGGGCTTCTTTGTCAGTAATAACACCTTTTGAAGTTGAAAGAATAGCGATACCTAATCCGTTAAGAACCTTTGGCACGTTATCTGAATCAACATAACTACGTAGACCTGGTCTTGAGATACGTTTCAAGCCTGAGATAACGCGTTGTTGATCTTTACCATATTTCAAGAAAATACGAAGTACGTTTTGTTTGTTGTCTTCAACAACTTCGTAATCCTTGATAAATCCTTCATTCTTAAGAATCTCTGTCATACTCTTCTTGATGTTTGAAGCAGGAATTTCTAGAGATTCATGTTTAACCATGTTTGCATTACGAATACGTGTTAAGTAATCTGCAATAGGATCTGTCATGACCATTTGATTTGCCTCCTTTTTAAATTAAAAATTTTACCAGCTAGCTTTTTTCATACCAGGGATTTGACCTTCATGAGCCAATTGACGAAGGCAAAGTCGGCAAAGCTTGAACTTACGATATACAGAATGTGGACGTCCACAGCGTTCGCAACGTGTATAAGCTTGTGATGAGAACTTTGCGGGTCTATGATTACGTACGATTTGTGATTTCTTAGCCAATGAATTTACCTCCTATTATTTTTTGAATGGCATACCGATTTGAGTTAATAGTTCACGTGATTCTTCATCTGTGTTAGCTGTTGTAACAATAACAATGTCCAATCCACGAATCTTGTTAACCTTATCGTAGTCAATTTCTGGGAAAACCAATTGTTCTTTGATACCTAGTGTATAGTTACCACGACCATCGAATGAACGTGTTGATACACCACGGAAGTCACGAACACGTGGTAAAGCAATATTGATTAATTTGTCAAGGAAGTCATACATGCGGTCACCACGTAGAGTAACTTTAGCACCGATTGACATACCTTCACGAAGTCTGAAACCAGCGATTGATTTCTTAGCTTTTGTGATCAAAGGCTTTTGACCAGCAATCAAGCTTAGTTCTTCAACAGCTTCGTCAAGATTCTTTGAGTTAGCAATGGCATCACCAACACCCATGTTCAAAACAATCTTTTCGATCTTAGGTGTTTCCATAACAGATGAATAGTTGAACTTCTTCATCATTGATGGTGTGATTTCACTAACATATTGTTCTTTTAATGCGTTAGCCATTTAGTTTTCTCCTTTCTTATTTGTCTTCTTTATCAGTTGTCTTATTTACAACTTTAACGTTAGTTGCGCTAATAGGTCTTTCAACGTCAACAATTCCACCTTGTGGTTGTGCGTTAGTTGGCTTAGAGTGTTTCTTTACAACGTTTACGCCTTCGACGATAACTTTGTTTACTGCAGGCATAGCTTTTTTAACTACTCCTGTTTTACCCTTAGCGTCACCAGCGATAACTTTGACATTGTCTCCAGTTTTTACAAACACTATTCAGCACCTCCTGAATTTAATTGTTCTTTTTATAGCACTTCTGGTGCTAGAGATACGATCTTCATAAAATCGTTATCACGTAGTTCACGAGCAACTGGTCCAAAGATACGAGTTCCTCTAGGTGTTTTATCAGCATTAATAATAACTGCAGCATTTTCGTCAAATCTGATGTAAGAACCATCAGCACGGTGAGCACCTGAAACAGTTCTTACGATAACTGCCTTAACTACATCACCTTTTTTAACAACGCCACCTGGTGTTGCTTGTTTGACAGTAGCAACAATAATATCACCGATGTTAGCAATCTTACGGTTTGAACCACCAAGTACTTTAATAGTTAGAATTTCACGAGCTCCAGAATTATCTGCAACTTTTAGACGACTTTCTTGTTGAATCACGTTTTGGCCCTCCTCTCATCCGTTATAGTCTAGATCTTAACTGCTTTTTCAACGATGTCTAATAAACGGAAGCGCTTTGTCTTTGACAAAGGTCGAGTTTCCATGATACGTACAATATCGTTAACTTTAGCTTCGTTGTTATCGTCTTGAACGTAGTATTTTTTAGAATATCTTACACGCTTACCATAAACTGGATGTTGTTTTCTTGTTTCAACAACAACGACGATTGTCTTATCCATTTTATCTGAAACGACACGTCCTTGATATACTTTACGATGGTTACGAGTTTGTGTTTCGCTCAACTTGATATCCCCTTCCTGTTTATTATTTTTCGTTATTCTTTTGGTTTTGAGCTGTTCTTAATCTTGCAATGTTCTTTCTTACAGCCTTTAGACGAGCTGTGTTTTCCAATTGACCTGTGGCTTGTTGGAAACGCAAGTTGAATAGTTCTTCTTTATATTCTTTAACTTTGTCTTGCAATTGAGCAGCAGTTAGCTCTTTGATTTCACTAGCCTTCATCAGCGCCACCTACTTCCTCACGTTTTACAAACTTAGTTCTAACGGGTAGTTTGTGTGATGCAAGTCTTAAAGCTTCACGAGCAACTTCTTCAGAAACGCCACCGATTTCAAATAAAATCTTTTCGCGTTTAACTGGAGCTACCCATCCGGCTGGAGCACCTTTACCATTACCCATACGAACACCTACACCCTTAGCAGTGTATGATTTATGAGGGAAGATTTTAATCCAAACCTTACCACCACGCTTCATGTAACGAGTCATAGCAACACGGGCTGCTTCAATTTGTCTATTTGAGATCCAGCTTGAGTCAAGTGACTTCAAACCATAATCACCAAATGTAACAGTTTTTCCACCTTTAGCTTCTCCGCGCATCTTACCACGGAATTCACGACGGTGTTTTACACGTTTTGGTACTAGCATAGATTATTCTCCTTTCCCTTCATTTTTTTGATCGTTATGTTGTGGCTTAGCTGGAAGAATTTCACCACGATAGATCCAAGTCTTAACACCTAGATTACCGTATTGAGTCTTAGCTTCAACCCAAGCATAATCGATATCTGCACGCAATGTGTGCAAAGGAACTGTTCCTTCTGTATGCCATTCACGACGAGCCATATCGGCACCGTTTAAACGACCAGAAATTTGTACCTTGATACCTTTAGCACCGGCACGTCTTGAACGTTGAACTGCTTGACGTTGTGCACGTCTGAAAGCAATACGAGCTTCAAGTTGACGAGCGATACTTTCACCAACTAATTTTGCATCCAAATCAGGTTTCTTGATTTCAATGATGTTGATGTGAATATTTCTCTTAGTTAAATTGTTTAGTTCATTACGTAATTTTTCAACTTCTGAACCACCCTTACCGATAACCATACCTGGTTTAGCAGTATGAATTGAAACTGTAACGTTCTTGGCAGTACGTTCGATTTCGATTCTTGAAACGGAAGCATTTGAAAGTTTGTCTTCAATGTACTTACGAATTCTAAGGTCTTCATGTAAAAATGTTGAAAAGTCTTTATTGTTTGCATACCATTTGGCATCCCAGTCACGGATAACACCGACACGGAATCCGACTGGATTAATCTTTTGACCCACTCAAGTTACCTCCAATACTATTCTTTTTCACTTACTACAACTGTAATGTGACTTGTTCTCTTGTTAATTGGTGATGCTGAACCCTTAGCTCTAGGACGGAAACGTTTTAGAGTTGGTCCTTCGTCTACGAATGCTTCGCTAACGAATAGGTTTTGTGCATCTAAATCAAAGTTATGTTCTGCGTTTGCAATTGCTGACTTAAGAGCTTTAGCAATAATTGGAGAGCCTGCTCTAGGTGTGAATTGCAAAATTGCAAGTGCCTCAGCAGCATTCTTGCCTCTGATTAGATCAATAACAAGGCGAGCCTTACGAGGTGCGATACGCACGTTAGTAACTCTAGCTGTTGCAGATGTAATTTCTTGTTCTGCCATCATTTAAGTCTCCCTTCTTATTTCTTAACTGTCTTCTTGTCATCAGTTGCATGACCATGGAAAGTACGTGTAGGTACGAATTCACCTAATTTGTGACCAACCATATCTTCTTGGATATAAACTGGAACGTGCTTACGACCATCATGAACTGCGATTGTGTATCCTACGAAACTAGGAAAAATTGTTGAACGTCTTGACCATGTTTTGATAACTGACTTCTTATCAGAGTCTTGTTGAGCATCGATCTTCTTTAGAAGGTGTGCATCAGCAAATGGTCCTTTTTTTAAACTACGACTCATCTTATGTCCTCCTTATATTATTCTAATGAATAGTTTACTTACCTTTTCTATGACGAACGATAAGCTTTTCAGATTTGGCATGTGATGAACGAGTCTTCTTACCCAAGGTCTTCTTACCCCATGGTGACAATGGTGATGGATGACCGATAGGAGCTTTACCTTCACCACCACCGTGTGGGTGATCGTTAGGGTTCATAACTGAACCACGAACTGTAGGTCTCATACCTAACCAACGCTTACGTCCAGCCTTACCAATCTTAATAAGTTCATGTTGTTCATTACCAATAGCACCAACAGTTGCACGGCAAGTTGAAAGGATCAAACGAACTTCACCAGAAGGCATACGTAAGATTGAATACTTACCATCTCTACCTAGCAATTGGATTGAAGTACCAGCTGAACGGCCTAGTTGACCACCCTTGCCTGGTTTCAATTCAACGTTGTGAAGTGTTGTACCAACAGGAATATCAGCAAGTGCTAATGCGTTACCTGGTTTGATATCTGCATCTTTACCAGATTCAATAACTTGTCCTACTTCTAGACCCTTTGGAGCCAAGATGTATGATTTAACACCATCTGAATAATGAATAAGTGCAATATTAGCTGTACGGTTAGGATCGTATTCGATAGCCTTAACTGTAGCTTTAACACCGTCTTTATTACGTTTGAAATCAATAACACGGTATTTTTGTTTATGTCCACCACCACGGTGACGTACTGTAATATGACCGTATGAGTTACGACCAGCTGTATGGCTTTGTGATTCTAGAAGTGTCTTTTCAGGAGTTGTCTTTGTGATCTCAGAAAAGTCAGAACCATTCATATTACGACGACCGTTTGTGGTTGGTTTATACTTGATAATCGCCATTATTTGACCTCCTTATTTATTCTTCGTCAAAAATCTTAATTTCATCTGAATCAGCTGTAAGAGTAACGATAGCCTTACGACGTTTTGCTGTAAAACCTTCGTAACGACCTTGGCGCTTCTTCTTACCAGCGACATTCATGATATTTACTTGCTTAACCTTAACACCGAAAACTTCTTCAACGGCTTGTCTAACAAGAACTTTGTTAGCATCTAGAGCAACATCGAAAGTATATTTCTTGTCGTTCATAGCATCCATTGAGCTTTCAGTAATAACAGGGCGAATAATTACGTCTCTAGCGTTCATTATCCAAGCACCTCCTCAATTTTAGAAAGTGCTGCTTTTGTAACAACTAACTTGTTTGCGTTAATAACGTCAAGAACGTTAACACCTTCTGGTGCAACAACCTTAACTTTATCAATGTTTCTTGCTGATAAAGCAACATTGTCGTTACCATCTTCAACAACTACAAGAGCCTTGTTATCAGCACCTACTGTATTTAGTAATTGTGCAAAAGCTTTTGTACTTGGCTTGTCGTATGAAATTGAGTCAATAACGATTAAGTTACTGTCAGCAGCCTTTTGTGAAAGTACAGACTTCAATGCCAAACGGCTAACCTTCTTAGGAAGGTGATAGGCATATGATCTTGGTGTTGGGCCGAATACGACACCACCACCTACCCATTGAGGTGATCTGATTGAACCTTGACGAGCACGTCCTGTACCCTTTTGACGCCATGGCTTTCTTCCACCACCACGTACTTCGGAACGGTTCTTAACATCATGAGTACCTTGTCTCATTGATGCACGTTGCATGATTACTGCATCTGTAACAACACTATCGTTTGGTTCGATACCAAAGACTGCATCTTGTACTTCAACAGCACCGTTCTCAGCACCGTTATCTTTGTAAGCTGTGATTTTTGTCATAACTCATTTCCTCCTTCCTATTTTTGATTAGCTTTAATAGCTGTTTGGATTTTAACTAATGACTTGTTTGCACCGGGAACATTACCCTTGATCATGATTGCATTACGTTCTGCATCAACTTTGATGATTTCAAGGTTTTGTGTAGTAACACGGTTGTTACCCATAACACCTGGAAGCATCTTTCCTTTGAATACACGGTTAATGATGGCACCCATTGAACCAGCAACACGGTGATATCTAGAACCGTGAGTTTCTGGACCACGAGCTTGACCAAAACGCTTGATGTTACCTTGCATTCCGTGTCCCTTTGTTGTACCTGTAACGTCGACAATATCACCTGAATTAAATGTATCAACTGTTACGTTGCCACCTAATTCGTAATCTCCCATTTCAACATCGCGGAATTCGCGAATGTAATGTTTAGGAGTTGTGTTTGCCTTTTCTGCATGACCTTTGGCTGGTTTGTTTGATAGAACTTCACGTCTATCTTCAAAACCTAGTTGAACGGCTTCATAACCATCATTTTCAACTGTCTTAAGTTGCATAACAACGTTTGGTGTTGCTTCAACAACTGTTACGGGAACAAGTTCTCCGTTGTCAGTGAAAATTTGAGTCATTCCGACTTTTTTACCAAGAATACCTTTTCTGGCCATGTTTGCACCTCCAATAATTTATTTTTGTTTAATTAATTGATTATAATTTGATTTCAATGTCAACACCAGATGGTAGATCCAACTTCATTAGTGAATCAACCGTCTTCTTTGTTGGGTTAACAACGTCGATAAGTCTCTTATGTGTACGCATTTCGAATTGTTCTCTAGAATCCTTGTGCTTATGTGGTGATGCTAGCACTGTATATAGTGAACGTTCTGTAGGCAATGGAATTGGACCTGAAATTTGTGCTCCAGTTCTCTTTGCTGTTTCCACAATTTTGTCAGCTGATTGATCTAAAATACGATGTTCATAAGCCTTCAAACGAATGCGAATTTTTTGACTTGCCATGGGGTTACCTCCTTTTTGTCTCTTTCAAGATGACCGGCTCCGTGAAAATATCCGCCAGCCCTGCCGTGGCAAAGCGGCCGGGTGTGTCGCAACCTCTCACTTCTAAGCCGTCGATATTATTTCAATATCACTTTTGTACATACTTCTATCTGAAATAAGCACTCTTATAATATTACACGATGAACTCTACATTTTCAAGGTAAAATCAAGTATTTTTTCAAATGAAAGACGCTTTCTAAAAAAATGTTTTTCAACTATACTCTAAAGAAGTAGTGGAGGTGTAAATTGAATAATAATCTCGAATTTAGTTATAATAACAGGTTTTCACGAAATAATAAAGACAAAAGTTATTTTATTTTGTTTAAAGTCCAAGTTATCCTTAATGCACTAATCTTTTTTTGGTACAGTGCTTTGACGAAGAACCTTTATTTATTCGTTCCTATATTTTTAAATCTCTTAGCTTTGTATTTAAAACCAAGTCCTCAAAAAATAATCGATCGAATGAATTATATCTTTCAACTATTCTTTCAAGCGGTAACGATTGCGGAATCTTATCACTATTTAATTAACGTCTCCATGCGACTATACAATTGGAACTTACCTTCTTCACTAGCTTTAATGCTCGTTTCGATGTTAGTGATTTATATTCCTTATGTCAGAGTGTTTTTTGGAACAATTGAGAGTAAATCATTGCAACTATTGATCAGTATTTATTGTTTTGCAGTGCTTTCCATGAGTACTTTGAGTCTGATTACCTATGGAACAATTCTTTACTTCAATCCATTTGTTTCTTTAATCACTAATTCAAGTTTTCTCGGTGGAATTACCTTTATGATCTTAATCATAGTTTTAATGACACGCTGGGGTTATGGTTTTCCTAAGATGCGTCTGTCAAATGACGTTAATTGGATTGTTCTTAGTTTGGTTTTAATTTTTAGCCTTTGGTTTGTACTTTGGAACGCATTTGGTAGTGGTAATATCTTAACTTCATTTTTTCGCTTTAATTTCTCAGGCATCAATTTGAAACCACAATACATTCTGAGTGGACTTGAAGCTGGTATCGCTGAGGAGTTACTTTTCCGATATGCATTCTTAACTATCTTATTAGTAGCTTTCAAAAACAATTCTTATCATGTCTTTTGGGCAGCTATTATCAGTAGTTTATGTTTTGGATTATTACATTTAGGTAATCTCTCCGCGGGACAAAACCTAGCAAGTACTATTGAGCAAGTAGTTTTCGCTTTTGGCATGGGTTTGTTGATGTGCGGAATTTACTTGTATACTGATCTGTTCTACTTACCGGTCATCATTCACTTCTTATTAGATACACTAGTATTTAGTGTTTCTGGAGAACTGATGTCTGAAAAAGTCACCACAGCCGACAATATATTAACGATTATTGAAACTTTAGTCTTCATTGTCATTGCCTTGTTGTTATTAAAATCAGTTTATAATAGAAGAAACAAGTCGTTTAATAGATACTTCTCTTAATTGAGAAGTATTTTTTTGTACAAAAAAAACGTAACGACGATTGTCATTACGTTTTTTAATTTACTAAATTAATAATTAGTCTTCAGGGTTTCCACCATTTTTCTTAATGATTTCAGCTTGAATTGACTTAGGAACCTTTTCGTAGTGGTCCATTGTCATTGTAAATGTACCACGACCTTGTGTTGCTGAACGAAGTGTTGTAGCGTAACCAAACATTTCTGCAAGTGGAACGAAAGCATTGATAAGTTGTGCATTACCACGTGCTTCCATACCTTCAACACGTCCACGACGAGCAGTAACTTGTCCCATAACATCACCTAAGTAATCTTCTGGTGTAACAATTTCAACCTTCATAATAGGTTCAAGAATTACAGCACCAGCTGACTTAGCAGCGTTACGTAGAGCCATTGAAGCAGCAATCTTGAAGGCAGCTTCAGATGAATCGACTTCGTGGTATGAACCATCATACAACTTAGCCTTAACATCGATCAATGGGTATCCAGCAAGAACACCGTTTTCCATTGATTCTTTCAATCCTTGTTCTACTGAAGGGATGTATTCACGAGGAACAACACCACCGACGATAGCATCTTCGAATTCGAAGCCTTTACCTTCTTCATTAGGTGTAAATTCAATCCAAACATCACCATATTGACCTTTACCACCAGATTGACGAACGAACTTACCTTGAGCACTTGTTTGTTGTGTAAATGTTTCACGGTAAGCAACTTGAGGTTCACCAACCTTACATGCAACGTTAAATTCACGTTTCATACGGTCAACCATGATATCCAAGTGCAATTCACCCATTCCGGCGATCAATGTTTCACCAGTTTCAGGATTTGTTTCAGCTTGGAAAGTAGGATCTTCTTCAGATAGTTTTTGGATAGCAACATCCATCTTATCTCTATCTTCCTTTGAGTTAGGTTCGATAGAAACTTGGATAACTGGATCTGGAATATCCAATGATTCAAGGATCAATGGGTGGTCAGTATCTGTTAGAGAATCACCTGTTGTAGTGTTCTTCAAACCAATAACAGCAGCGATATCACCAGAGAATACTTCAGGGATTTCCTTACGGTGGTTAGAGTGCATTTGTAGCAAACGACCAACACGTTCACGTTTGTTCTTAGTTGCGTTAAGAACGTATGAACCTGATTCTAGTGAACCTCTGTATACACGAATGTATGTTAGACGTCCAACGAATGGGTCAGTAGCAATCTTAAATGCTAAACCAGCAAATGGCTTTGCATCGTCAGCCATAAGTTCAACTTCTGAATTATCCTTAGGATCTGTAGCTTTATAAGGACGTACATCAAGTGGTGATGGTAAGTAGTCAACAACGGCATCCATCAACATTTGAACACCCTTATTCTTGAAGGCAGAACCTGCAAGAACTGGGAAGAATTTCAAGTTGATTGTTGCTTTACGAATAGCAGCACGGATTTCATCGTTACTGATTTCTTCACCTTCAAGGTACTTGTCCATGATATCATCATCAACATCAGCAACAGATTCGATTAATTCTGAACGTTTCTTTTCAGCTTCAGCACGATATTCTTCAGGAACATCAACTGTATCCCATTTTGTACCTAATTCATCTTCGTCGTATAGATCGGCTTTCATTTCGATCAAGTCGATAACACCTTCGAATTTGTCTTCGGCACCGATAGGCATTTGAATAGCATGTGCGTTAGCATCTAGTCTTTCATGCAATGTTTCTACAGAGTAGTCAAAGTTAGCACCGATTTTATCCATCTTGTTAACAAAGACGATTCTAGGAACACCATATGTTGAGGCTTGACGCCAAACATTTTCTGTTTGTGGTTCAACACCTGATTGAGCATCAAGAACTGTAATAGCACCATCTAGAACACGGAGTGAACGTTCAACTTCGATTGTGAAGTCAACGTGTCCGGGAGTATCAATGATATTGATACGGTTGTTCTTCCATTCAGCAGTTGTAGCAGCTGATGTGATAGTAATACCACGTTCTTGTTCTTGAGCCATCCAGTCCATTTGTGAAGCACCATCATGTGTTTCACCAATTTTGTGGATCTTACCAGTATAGTACAAGATACGTTCTGTAGTTGTAGTTTTACCGGCATCGATGTGGGCCATGATACCAATATTACGGGTATCTTCTAGTGGAAATTCACGTTTATTAGCCATGAAAAATTGTTTCTCCTCTCAAATTAACTAGTTTTAAACTAGATCCTACCAGCGATAGTGAGCGAATGCACGGTTAGCATCGGCCATCTTATGTGTATCTTCACGTTTCTTAACAGCAGCACCAGTATTGTTAGCTGCATCCATAATTTCGTTAGCTAGACGTTCGTCCATTGTGTGTTCACCACGTAGACGAGCATAGCTTGTAATCCAACGAAGTCCAAGAGTTGTACGACGATCTGGACGAACTTCGATAGGAATTTGATAGTTAGAACCACCGATACGGCGAGCCTTAACTTCAAGAACAGGCATAACATTGTTCATTGCTTCTTCAAACACGTCCAATGGTTCGTTACCTGTCTTATCCTTAATAATATCGAATGCACGATATAAAATTGTTGAAGCAGTACCTCTTTTACCATCATACATTAAATGGTTAATCAAACGAGTTACTAGCTTTGAGTTGTACATTGGGTCTGGCAAAACATCACGTTTTGGAGCTCTACCTTTACGCATATTAAATTCCTCCGTTATTACATTATTTCTTTATAATAATTAATTGTTATTTCTTAGGCTTCTTAGCACCATATTTTGAACGACTTTGCATACGTCCATCAACACCGGCAGTATCTAAGGCACCACGAACAACGTGATAACGAACACCAGGTAGATCCTTTACACGTCCACCACGTACTAAAACAACACTGTGTTCTTGTAGGTTGTGGCCAATTCCTGGGATATATGCTGTTACTTCAATAAGGTTTGATAATCTAACACGGGCATACTTACGTAGGGCAGAGTTAGGTTTCTTAGGTGTCATTGTTCCGACACGAGTTGCAACACCACGTTTTTGTGGAGCTGGGTTCTTTGTGGCAACTTTCTTCATACTATTGTAGCCGTAGTTCAATGCAGGTGCATCAGACTTTGAAGTTTGTGACTTACGGCCTTTGCGAACTAATTGATTAATTGTAGGCATTCAAAGTTCCTCCTAATTATTTAAGTACACACATCCAGGTGGTTCATATTTGAGTAAAATAATAAACCACGTTAGTGGCGTACGTTATGAGCTTTATATTTAATAAACAAACTAATATTGCTGCCAATAAAAGCACGTCTATTAGAATACCATCTTAAAAATGCCATGTCAATGCAACCTTTCTAAAAAGTTATCCACATTTCAACGTAATCTTTAATGAGGTGGTTAAATTGATATACTTTTTATACTTATTATTTTTCATACTAGGAGCTTGCATTATCTCCTTTCTAAAAGTTATTGCACATGATTACCCACAGATCAGTCTTTCTCGACGTTCTCATTGCGACTACTGCGGTAGGATTCTACGATGGTTCGAAATTATACCTATAATAGGTTATTTCATTGTTCATGGTAAATGCATTTCTTGCAAAAATCAACTTGATTTTAGTAATCCATTCCTTGAATTTACTGGTGGTTTACTACTGTGTTTCTTCTTATATATCGGTGACTTTTCGTATTTGTCATTTTTCGTAATGCTGATTATTTTAGGATTCAGTGATTCATTCTTTGGTTACGTCTACCCTATTTTTTATTTATTGGCGATTCCAAGCCTTCTTCTACGTTTCAATCATGTTCACTGGTTAGTAGCCTTGACCATTTACCTGACTTTAATTCTATTGCATAAAAAATATCCCCTAGGATTAGGAGACATCGAAGTTTTAACTATTATTGGATTACTCTTTGGCTTAAATTCATTTTTATACATATTGTTATTAGCTTGTTTCTTTTGTTTGATTCAATATTTTTGGTACAAAAAAAGAGCTTTTAGATTCATTCCCTACCTGACTTGGTCAACAGGAATAATCTATCTGCTCTCTTATTTAATGTTTAGGCAAAATCTTTTGTAGTTTAAGCCAGTTGACACAAAGCTCCCACCATTTAGCATCATAATCATTAAGATTCTTTGCTACTCCAGGATTTTGTGTTACGTAAGTTGCCAGTGACAACCCATGACTACCTGAGCCAAACAAATGCAACTCATATGGAATCTTTAACATATCCATTTTTTGTGCATAAATAATTGAATTCATTACCGGAACTACTTCATCAGTAACAGTTTGCCAAATAAAAGTTGGTTTACCATTCTTCGTTAAGTGTTCTTGAGCTTGCCAATAATAAATATCTGGAGAAATCTTCATAGCCCAGCTATCTTCTTTAGGCCAACCTAGTGTCATATCGACAACTGGATAACCCATAACATTGACTGCAGGCTCTACTTCTAATTCGTCAGTAAAGATCTTCTCCCTTTGTTCTGGATCCAACATGATGGAATTAAAATCAGCCACAATTTGACTACCCGCTGAAAAGCCAATCAAAATAACTTTCTTCAAATCAATATGATGTTCAACTTGTGTCTTCAACCAATTCAAAGTTGTTGCCATTTCTTGCAATGATAAAGGATAAACGCTGTGATCATCGTCTACTAATTGATAACGTAGTACTACAGCGTGGATACCAATTGAATTGAACTTCAGAGCAATCGGTTGGGCTTCACGATCTGAATGGAACTTGAAACCTCCACCAGGACAAATAATAACCACTGGTCGATCAACTTGTTCTTGATAATCTACTAATGGATCAATCCAGTAAGTATCAACAGTAAATTTGGTGTCTTTATAAGATAATTCTTGTTTTTGCAAAATATTAACCCCCAAATTATTTTCAGTAATTTATATCTCTTATTATAGAGGATAACACTGGGCTAAATACAAGTCATTTACTCAACAAATCACAAAAAAAGCCGATAGAAATTAATCTATCGGCTTTTATTATTTACTAATGCTTTTCTTCTTTAGCAGCATCTTCAGCTTTCATTTGAGCTTCGATGTCAGAAATTGTGTAGGCACCATTTAAAGAATTATCTGCCATAGGGCCGACTTTCTTAGGTTCCATATGGTTGTACTTAGCCATACCAGTACCGGCAGGAATAAGTTTACCAATAATAACATTTTCCTTAAGGCCAAGAAGTGGATCATTCTTACCTCTGATTGAAGCATCTGTAAGAACTCTTGTTGTTTCCTGGAAGGAAGCAGCTGACAAGAAACTGTTAGTTTCAAGAGATGCCTTCGTAATACCAAGAAGAACAGGACGTCCAGTAGCAGGAACACCGCCATTGAACAATGTCTCACGGTTATGATCAGTAAATTGTGAAATATCCATTAATTGACCAGGCAATACATCTGTGTCACCAGGATCAAGAATACGAATCTTTCTAAGCATTTGTCTAATCATAACCTCAAAGTGCTTATCAGAAATATCAACACCTTGCATACGGTAAACTTTTTGAATTTCAGCAAGCAAATAGTTTTCTGTATGTAGGACGTTTGTAACTTTGATCAATTCCTTAGGATCGATTGAACCTTGTGTTAACTTACCACCACGTTTAACGTGATCACCTTCGGCAACCGCAACACTTGATGTGTAAGGTACACTATAAGATCTCTTATCGATATCACCTTCAACAGTGATTTCCTTAGTATGTTCAGCTGGGTTTTCGTCGATTGCAGTAACAGTACCATCAACTTCAGAAATAACAGCAAGACCTTTAGGATTTCTAGCTTCAACGATTTCTTGAACACGAGGAAGTCCTTGAGTAATATCATCGCCACCAGCAACACCACCGGTATGGAAGTTTCTCATAGTCAATTGTGTACCAGGTTCACCGATTGATTGAGCGGCAACAGTACCAACAGCTTCACCAATTTCAACTTCTTCACCAGTAGCAAGGTTTCTACCGTAACATTTCTTACATACACCATGTTTTGTATCACATGTGAATGCTGAACGGATTGTAACGTGTGTAACACCTGCGTCAACAACCTTTTGAGCGATATCTTCGTCCATCAAGACACCACGAGGAACGATAACTTCACCAGTCTTAGGATCCTTGACAGTCTTTTGTGTATAACGACCAACTAGTCTGTCATACAATGGTTCGATCATATCAGTACCTTCAGTGATTGCACTTACAACAAGACCACGATCAGTACCACAATCTTCTTCACGAACGATAACATCTTGAGCAACATCAACTAGACGACGTGTTAAGTAACCTGAGTTGGCTGTCTTCAAAGCTGTATCGGTCATACCTTTACGAGCACCGTGGGTTGACATGAACATTTCCATAACTGTTAGTCCTTCACGGAAGTTGGAAATAACAGGGATTTCCATCATACCACCATTAGGGGCAGCCATAAGTCCACGCATACCAGCTAGCTGAGTAAAGTTTGAAATGTTACCACGAGCACCAGAGTCAGACATCATTGAAATAGGGTTTGTAGGATCAAATGAGTCGATCAACAATTGTTGAATTTCATCCTTTGTATCGTTCCAAACACTGATAACACGGTCGTGACGTTCTGAGTCAGTGATAAGACCACGACGGAATTGCTTAGAAATTGAAGCAACTTGTTTGTGGGCTTTTTCGATGATTTCAGGTTTTTGAGTTAAGTTAGGAACATCAGTAACACCAACTGTCAAACCAGAAAGTGTACAGATTGTGTAACCTAATTCCTTCATATCATCAAGTAGTGATGAAGTTCTTTGAACACGGTAAATCTTGAAGACTTGAGCGATGATATCTGATAGATAACCACTCTTCAATGGGTCTACTAGATCCATTTCGTCAAGACGTTGATGAATATCTTCACCTTTACCAAGGAAGTATTTATCAGGAACACCGTGCATCAAGTTGTCATCAGTTGGTTCATTCAAATATGGGAAATCTTCAGGAAGAATTTCGTTAAAGATTACCTTACCAACTGAAGTAATCATAACCTTATCTCTTTGTTCATCCTTGAATGGTTTGTTAGGCATTGAGTCTACAGCGATACCAATTCTTGTGTGATAGTGAACATCACCATTTAGAAGTGCTGTTTGTACTTCGTTGGCATCCTTGAAGATCTTACCTTCACCAGTCATATGTCTTGTTTCAATTGTTAGATAGTAGTTACCTAAAACAACATCCTGTGAAGGAGTAACGATAGGCTTACCATCTTTAGGAGCAAGAATATGGTGAGCAGCTAGCATCAACATACGAGCTTCAGCTTGAGCTTCGTCTGATAGAGGAACGTGGATAGCCATCTGATCCCCATCAAAATCGGCATTGTAAGCTTCACAAGCTAGTGGGTGCAAACGCATTGATTTACCATCAACCAATACAGGTTCAAAGGCTTGAATACCAAGTCTGTGAAGTGTAGGGGCACGGTTAAGAAGTACTGGACGTTCTTTGATAACGTCTTCTAGTACATCCCAAATGTCATCATCTTGTCTGTCGATCTTTCTTCTAGCATTTTTAACGTTAGAAGCAATTTCTCTCTTTACAAGTTCATGCATAACGAATGGTTTGAACAATTCCAAAGCCATTTCACGTGGAAGTCCACATTGATAGAACTTAAGTGTAGGACCAACATCGATAACTGAACGTCCTGAGTAGTCAACACGTTTACCAAGTAAGTTTTGACGGAAACGTCCTTGCTTACCTTTAAGCATGTGTGAAAGTGACTTCAATGGACGGTTACCAGGACCTGTAACAGGACGGCCACGACGACCATTATCAATCAAAGCATCGACAGCTTCTTGCAACATTCTCTTTTCATTTTGAACAATGATACTTGGAGCGTGCAAGTCTAACAATCTCTTCAAACGGTTGTTACGGTTAATAACACGACGGTACAAATCGTTCAAATCGGAAGTGGCAAAACGGCCACCTTCAAGTTGAACCATTGGACGTAAATCAGGTGGGATAACGGGAATTGCTTCCATTACCATCCATTCAGGTTTGTTACCTGATTTTTGGAAAGCACTTAAGATATCCAAACGTCTGATAGCACGTGTACGTTTTTGTCCTTGAGCGGACTTCAATGTATCACGCAATTCTTTAACTTCAGCATCCATATCAACTTGGCTAAGTAAATCACGGATACCTTCAGCACCCATCTTAGCAACGAACTTGTCGCCAAATTCTTCACGTTTCTTACGATATTCTGTTTCAGTTAATAGTTGTTTCTTTTCTAGATCTGTTTCACCTGGATCGATAACTACGTATGATGCAAAGTAGATAACTTCTTCCAAGTTTCTTGGACTCATGTCCAAAACAAGTCCCATACGTGATGGGATACCCTTAAAGTACCAGATGTGTGATACTGGGGCTGCTAGTTCGATATGAGCCATACGTTCACGACGAACTTTTGAACGAGTAACTTCAACACCACAGCGGTCACAAACAATACCCTTATAACGGATACGCTTGTACTTACCACAGGCACATTCCCAGTCTTTAGTTGGTCCGAAAATTCTTTCATCGAATAGACCATCTTTTTCTGGTTTCAAAGTACGGTAGTTGATAGTTTCTGGCTTTTTAACTTCCCCATAAGACCAACTACGAATCTTATCCGGAGATGCTAAACCAATTTGCATACTTTCGAATTTATTAACGTCTATCAAAAGGTAACCTCCCTAAAGTTTTAACTAGTTTTCTGATTTTGTACTAGTTGACTCAGCTGAATCTTTAGATGCTTCGAGTTTCTTAGCTTCTTCTTCAGCGCGTTTTTGTTCTTGTTGTTTAGCAAACTTAGATAGAGCGTCGATGCTTACTGTATCATCATCTTCATCCATATCTCTAAGTTCGATTTCTTTCTTATGTGAGTCTAGAACTTTCATATCTAGTCCTAAGGCTTGTAGTTCTTTGACAAGAACACGGAATGATTCAGGAACACCAGGTTTTGGAATACTTTCACCCTTAACGATAGCTTCATAAGTCTTAACACGTCCAACAATATCATCAGACTTGTATGTTAAGATTTCTTGCAATGTATAAGCGGCACCATAAGCTTCAAGGGCCCAAACTTCCATTTCACCAAATCTCTGTCCACCAAATTGTGCTTTACCACCAAGTGGTTGTTGAGTAACTAGTGAGTATGGTCCGATTGAACGAGCATGAAGTTTATCATCAACCATGTGAGCTAGTTTCAAGTAGTACATGACACCAACAGCAACACGGTTCTTGAATGGTTCACCAGTACGTCCATCATAAAGGATTGACTTACCATCTGAATCCATATCAGCTTCTTTAACAATGTCCCAAAGTTCATCGTTAGTTACACCATCGAAAACAGGTGTTGTAACGTGGATACCAAGTTTTCTAGCAGCCATACCTAAGTGAAGATCTAGAACTTGTCCGATATTCATACGTGATGGAACACCCATTGGATTCAATAGGATATCTACTGGAGTACCATCTGGCATGTATGGCATATCTTCTTCAGGAACAACGATTGAAACAGTACCTTTGTTACCGTGACGTCCGGCCATCTTGTCACCAACTTGAATCTTACGCTTTTGAGCAATGTAAACACGAACTAACATGTTAACACCAGGATCAAGTTCGTCTCCGGCTTCACGAGTAAAGACTTTAACGTCTTGGATAATTCCGCCACCACCATGTGGTACACGAAGTGAAGTATCACGAACTTCACGAGCCTTTTCACCAAAGATAGCGTGCAATAGTCTTTCTTCGGCTGATAATTCTGTAACACCCTTAGGTGTAACTTTACCAACTAAGATATCACCATCACGAACTTCAGCACCAATACGGATAATTCCGAATTCGTCAAGATCCTTCAATGAATCTTCACCAACATTAGGAATTTCACGTGTGATTTCTTCAGGTCCAAGTTTAGTATCACGTGCTTCTGATTCATACTCTTCAATATGGATTGAAGTATATGCATCTTCACGAACTAATTTTTCTGAAAGAACGATCGCATCTTCATAGTTATACATATTCCATGTCATGAAGGCGATAAGTGGGTTTTGACCAAGAGCTAATTCACCATTTTCCATGGCAGGACCATCGGCAATGATTTCACCCTTCTTAACTTCTTCACCTTTGTGAACGATAGGTCTTTGGTTATATGACTTACCATTATTTGAACGACGGAACTTAGTGATCTTGTAATCGTCAGTTGTGCCATCTTCGTCACGTTTGATAGTAACTTTCTTAGCATCAACGTATTCAACAACACCACTGTGGTCAGCAAGCAAAGCAGCACCAGAATCATGGGCAGCAATGTATTCCATACCAGTACCAACTAATGGTGCATGTGGATTGATCAAAGGAACAGCTTGACGTTGCATGTTGGCACCCATCAAGGCACGGTTCGAGTCATCGTTTTCCAAGAAAGGAATACATGCAGTAGCAACAGAAACTACTTGCTTAGGAGAAACGTCCATGTAATCGACTTTTTCTGGAGTAGTTTCGATGTTGTCATCTTTATGACGAGCCAAAATTGTGTTTTCAACAAATGAACCATCATCGTTTAATGGTGTATTAGCTTGAGCAACAACGTAGTTATCTTCTTCATCAGCAGTTAAGTAATCAATCTTGTCAGTTACTTTGTGAGTATCCCATGAAACACGACGATATGGTGTTTCGATGAAACCATACTTGTTGATGATAGCGTATGAAGCCAAGTTATTAATAAGTCCGATATTAGGTCCTTCAGGTGTTTCAATAGGACACATACGACCATAGTGAGTATAGTGAACGTCACGAACTTCATATCCGGCACGGTCACGAGTCAAACCACCAGGTCCAAGGGCTGATAGACGACGCTTGTGTTCTAGTTCTCCAAGTGGGTTTGTTTGATCCATGAATTGTGACAATTGTGATGAACCAAAGAATTCCTTGATTGAAGCTACAACAGGTCTAATGTTGATCAATTGTTGAGGTGTAACAGTTGCTGAGTCTTGAATTGACATTCTTTCACGTACAACACGTTCCATACGTGACAAACCAATACGGAATTGGTTTTGTAGCAATTCACCGACAGAACGGATACGACGGTTACCCAAGTGATCAATATCATCTGTAGTACCGATGTCTTCTTTCAAGTTCAAGAAGTAGTTAATACCGGCTAAAATATCAGCTGGTGTAATTGTACGGTTTTCTTCAGGAATATGACCGTTACCAATAATATTAACAACTTTTTCATTGTCAGCTTCTGAATAAATCTTAATTGTTTGAATAGTAATTGGGTCTGTTAGAACACCCTCGTCTGAAGGAGTCATAGTAATAGTCTTGAAATCGTCTCTATCAAGATATGGACTCAATTTCTTCATTGCATCACGATCAAGCAATGTATCCTTAGCTAAAATAACTTCACCAGTATCTGGGTCAGCAAGTGTTTCAGCCAAAGTCTTGTTAAGAAGTCTTGTCTTAAGATTTAACTTCTTATTGATCTTGTAACGACCAACAGGAGCTAAGTCATATCTACGTGGGTCAAAGAATCTAGCATATAGTAATGAACGAGAACTATCTGCAGTCTTTGGTTCACCAGGACGAAGTCTTTCATAGATATCCTTCAAAGCTTCTTCAACACGTGAGTCAGTTGCTTCTTTATGAACATCTTTTTCAAGTGTTAGGTTCAAAGTATCGTTTTCACCAAAAATATCAAGAATTTCTGAGTCTTCACCAAAGCCAAGAGCTCTAACTAATTCAGAAATAGGCAATTTTCTAGTTCTATCGATTCTTACATAACCGATACCTTTAGCATCTGTTTCATATTCCAACCATGCACCACGGTTAGGGATAACAGTTGTACCATAGTTTATACGACCATTTTTATCAGTATCTTGATTGTAATAAATACCAGGAGAACGTACTAATTGAGAAACAATAACACGTTCAGCACCGTTGATGATGAAAGTTCCTTCATCTGTCATGATTGGGAAATCACCAAAGAAGACATCTTGTGTCTTAATTTCACCAGTTTCATGATTTGTCAATTTCAAAGTTACGTGTAATGGTGCTGAGAAGTTTGCATCATGTGCTCTAGCTTCTTCAACAGTATATTTTGGTTCGAGCAACTTGTAATCGACGTATTCCAAAGAAAGGTTTCCCGCAAAGTCATCGATTGGCATAATATCGTCAAACATATCTTTTAGTCCTTCATCTAAGAACCACTTGTAAGAATTTGTTTGGATGTCAATCAAATTTGGCAAAGGAAGTACTTCCTTGATCTTCGCATAACTACGACGAACACGGTGTGCACCATAATTAACGTTATGATAAGTCAAATTTTTCACCTCAACATTTAATTTGTTCAAATCACATCTCAAATATTACAATTTGATTACAATTTGCTTGAAAACGGTTTTTTAACCTATTTTTAGGCAAAAAAAAACCAAAAATAGAATCAAAAAATCTATTTTTGCGTTTTTTATTTAGCATAACCACGGACAATAGATCGTGATATGCGATTTGAACTTTGAATCTCAAAAAACATAATACTCTGACAGTCTCATCTTGTCAATAGTTGGAAATTATTTTTGATGAGTTAGAGTTTTTTTATTTTCTGGTTTAGCAATATTGATTGTTAGCTTGCCCTTCTTAGAACCAACCTTGATCGTATCACCAGCATTAACTTTACCCATTAAGAGTTGTTCACTGACTGGATCTTCAATTTCTCTTTGGATGGTTCTTCTCATTGGACGAGCACCATATTCTGGATTGTAGCCATCTTTAACTAAATCACTGTAAGCTGTTGGAGAAATTACTAGCTTGATATCTCTTTCGGCCAAGCGTTTTTCAAGATTGCTACTCATAATCTTAGCAATTGCTTTAAGTTGTTCTTTGTTCAAAGCCTTGAAGACGATTGTTTCATCAACACGGTTCAAGAATTCTGGACGGAAGAACTTCTTCATTTCAGCATCGATACGTTCTTGCATTTCTTTGAAGTCATCGTGAACGTCTTTAGCACCAAAGCCAACTTCTTTTTCTTCATTCAAGGCTCTAGCACCTAAGTTAGAAGTCATAATGATAATTGTATTTCTAAAGTCGACTTTACGTCCCTTGGCATCAGTTAAGATACCGTCATCGAGGACTTGCAATAAGATATTGAAGACGTCAGGATGAGCTTTTTCAACTTCATCTAGTAAAACAACTGAATAAGGTTCATTTCTAACCTTCTCAGTCAATTGTCCACCTTCATCGAAACCAACGTAGCCTGGAGCTGAACCAATCAATTTAGAAGTACTGTACTGTTCCATGTATTCAGACATATCAACACGAATCATATTGTCTTCTGAACCAAACATAACTTCGGCGATTGACTTAGCCAATTCAGTCTTACCTACACCAGTAGGTCCTAAGAACATAAATGAACCGATTGGACGATTTGGATCTTTCATACCACTTCTAGCACGACGAATAGCACGAGATACGGCACTGATAGCAGTATCTTGACCAATAACACGCTTGTGGAGTTCTTTTTCAAGGTTAAGTAATTTCTCACTTTCCTTACGAGTAATTTGTTTAACTGGAACTCCAGTCCACTCAGCGATTACTTCGGCAATGTCGTCAGCTGTAACTACTGGTTTCTTGCTAGTAGATTTCTTATTCTTGAGTTTAGCAAGTTGTGCTTGAACGTTTTGTTCTTCTTCACGAATCTTAGCAGCCTTCTCAAAGTCTTGATCTAAGATAGCATTGTTCTTATCGTTGATCAATTGCATGGATTGATCAGTCAATTCTTCTAACTTATTATTCTTAGATACATTGTGGATTCTAACTTTAGCAGAAGCTTCATCCATCAAGTCAATGGCCTTATCAGGCAAGAAACGATTTGTTAGATAACGAGTTGAGAGACGAACAGCTGCTTCAACTGCTTCGTCAGAAATAGTTAAACCATGATGTTGTTCATATCTAGGACGTAAGCCTTCTAGAATCTTAACAGAATCCTTAGCACTAGGTTCTTCAACATAAACCTTAGCAAAACGACGTTCCAAGGCAGTATCTTTTTCAATGTATTTTTGATATTCATTTGAAGTTGTGGCACCAATCAATTGCAATTCACCACGAGCTAATGCTGGCTTCAAAATATTAGAAGCATCAATAGCACCTTCAGCACCACCGGCACCAATCAAGGTATGCAATTCATCAATGAATAAAATTACGTGCTTATCTTCATAAATTTCTTGAATAATTTTTTTAAGTCGATCTTCAAACTCACCACGATACTTAGTACCGGCAACTAATGAACCCATATCAAGCATCATGATACGTTTGTTTTGCATATCAAAAGGAACTTCCTTTTTGACAATGCTAATAGCTAACCCTTCAGCGATAGCAGTTTTACCAACACCAGGTTCACCTACTAAAACAGGATTATTCTTAGTACGACGACTAAGGATTTGGATAGTTCTTTCAACTTCTTTTTGACGACCAATGACAGGATCGATTTGATTGTCTTTAGCCATCTTCGTCAAGTCACGAGCTAAGGAATCAAGTGTTGGTGTACCATCTTTGCCCTTAGTTTGTCCTTGAGTCTTTCTTTGTTTATCGGATAAATTGGCTGCAAAACCACGACGAGCTGCCTTGTTGGACATTCCCATCTTAGAAAGAAGCAATGATTTGGTTTTAGCCAAACTAAGTCCTAAGTTAACCAAAATTCTATTCGCTAAATTATCAGCGTCATCAAGAATTGCTAACAAAATGTGTTCTGTTCCGACACGATTTGACTTGTATACGTCAGAAACTTCTTGGGCTGCACTTAAAATCAATTGTCCCTTAGGAGAATATGGTAGGTAAATTCCTTTAGCAGTATTAGATGAGACATCCCCATAACCTGTCAGATGTTCAATCTCCTCTTCAACATCTCGATCACTTACAGCTAGATCTCTCAAAGTAATACCGGCAATACCATCATTTTCCATTGTTAGACCAAGTAAAATATGCTCAGTTCCAACAGCATTGTGATGAAATGCTTTAGCACGTTCTTGAGCTAAAACAAGTGCATTCTTGGCGCTTTCGGTAAATACTTTGTCCATTAACGTTACCTCTACTTTTTAAGTGTCTGTTTAGAAAGTATAATTGTGTTTTCAAAAAAAGCAATTAATTTAACTTATTCACTTCAAATTAATAATAATATTCAATTACCTTACTAATAATTGTTCTCAATTAGAATCCTAACACATTCCTGAAGTTAATATAGGAATTTTAGATTGCCTTTTTGAACAATTCTTAGAGAACGAAAAAAGGTAATCAATTCTTTATCAGAATTAATTACCCTTTTTTACTTTCAAATTCTCTGAAGCGGAAGACGGGATTCGAACCCGCGACCCCCACCATGGCAAGGTGATGTTCTACCACTGAACTACTTCCGCATTATGTAAATGCCGACTAGAGGATTCGAACCTCCGACCCCCTGTTTACAAGACAGATGCTCTGCCAACTGAGCTAAGTCGGCATTATGCCAAACAACATTTAACATAATACACATAAATCAATCTTTTTGCAAGACTAATTTAATACGGGTGAAAGGACTTGAACCTTCATGTCCAAAGGACACTAGAACCTAAATCTAGCGCGTCTGCCAATTCCGCCACACCCGCAAAAAACTTAATAAATCCACTAAGCATTTTGCTTAATGGAGGATACAGGGATCGAACCTGTGACCTCCTGCTTGTAAGGCAGATGCTCTCCCAGCTGAGCTAATCCTCCATAGTGTTTCTCGTTTGAAACAACTATATTAGTATACCTTTTGCCTATAAAAGTTGTCAACGAAAATTTTGTATTTTTTTACCTAGACTATGAGGGTACAAAAAAAGCCAGACCAACGGCCTAGCTTTAGTTTAATTATTCTTCATTATTAGTATTGTCTTCAGGTCTCATAGTTGGGAACAAGATGACATCACGAATTGATGGTGCATCAGTTAACAACATAACCAATCTATCAATACCGATACCTAGTCCACCAGTTGGTGGCATACCATATTCCATGGCTTCAACGTAATCGTTATCGATGTGTTCGGCTTCGTCATTACCATTTTCACGTTCTTTAGCTTGTGCTTCAAAACGTTGTTTTTGGTCGATTGGATCATTCAATTCTGTAAAGGCATTTCCATATTCATGACCGAGAATGTAAACTTCAAAACGATCAGTGAAATTAGGATTTTCCTTGTTCTTCTTAGCCAAAGGTGAAACTTCAAGTGGATATTCATAAATGAATGTTGGTTCTTTCAAAGTATCTTCAACAAATTCTTCGAAGAATTCAGCGATGATGTGACCAACACCCCAGAAGTTTTCGTAGTGAACGCCTTTTTCATCAGCTATCTTTCTAGCATCTTCTAGAGTCATATCTTGACTGAAGTCTACTCCAGTTTGTTCCTTGATAGCATCAACCATCTTGAGACGTCTGAAAGGCTTGCTCAAATCAATTTCTTCACCTTGGTAACTAACGATTTGTGTACCATTAGCTTTTTGAGCGGCATGTCTAAAGATTCCTTCGACTTCTTTCATAACATCAGTCATATCCCAGTATGCAGCATATGTTTCCAATGATGTAAATTCAGGGTTATGTTGTGTATCCAAACCTTCATTACGGAAAGCTCTACCGATTTCATAAACACGTTCGAAACCACCAACGATTAATCTCTTCAATGGCAATTCCAAAGCGATACGAAGATACATTTGCATATCCAAAGCATTGTGGTGTGTGATAAATGGACGTGCACTGGCACCACCAGCTTGAGTATTTAGAACAGGAGTTTCAACTGATAAGAAGCCTTCGTTATCCAAATATTCACGAACAGCTGAGATAATCTTAGTACGTTTCTTGAAACGATCAAAACTATCTTGGTTGGCGATCAAGTCCAAGTACCTTTGACGATAAATTTGTTCAACATTAGTTAAACCATGGAATTTATCAGGCAATGGACGCAATGACTTGGCTAACATTGTAACGTGTGTAGCCTTTACAGTTAATTCACCCATATCTGTCTTCATGATTTCACCATGAATACCTAGATGATCACCGATATCAGCACGTTTGAAGATGTGGTAGTTTTCTTCACCGACAACATCTTTTCTAACATAAATTTGAATTTTTCCACTTCTATCACGTAGATCAGCAAAACCAACTTTACCTTTACCACGTTTTGACATCATACGACCAGCAATTACGCAAGGCAAATCTTGTTCTTCAAGAACTTCCTTGTCTTCATCACCGTACTTGTCATGAATTTCTTGTGCCAAAGCAGTTCTTTCAAATCTAGAACCAAATGGATCGACACCTTCATCATAAAGTTCTTGAAGTTTTTCACGTCTGACCCTTAGTTGGTCATTCATGACTCTCTTCTTCTTGATCTCTTCTTTTGTTGGTTGCTTCTTGTTATTTTCGTTACTCAAAATTTTTCCCCCTGTCTACTGATTTTTTGTAGATTTCGCTTCTCTTGCTTCATAACTTTCAACAAATTGATCTAGCGTATCGAACACTGCTTGCATGGAGTCTTCTTCCATTACTTTAGCACGAGTTCTAACTGCACGGGGAATCCCCTTTAGATAATATGCTGCTTGTTGACGAAATTCTGGAACACCAACATGCTCACCTTTTAAGTCTACCAGACGTTGGAGTTGAAGTTTAGCTATATTAATTTTTTCTGCCACAGTTGGTTCTGGCAAAAGCTCGCCAGTTTCCAAATAGTGGTTCATAGCATTCAATCTCCACAAGTTACCCAAGACTGCTCGTCCAACCATCACTGCATCGGCTCCAACTTGATCTAACATGTATTTAGCATCTTGTGGCGTTTTAACATCACCATTTCCCATAAAAGGGATTGAAATTCGTTGGGCTACTTCATGTAGAAGTTCCCAATCAGAATGTCCAGAATACATTTGAGCTTTGGTTCGACCATGCATGGCAATAGCACTGGCACCAGCTTCTTGAGCCGCCAAAGCATTTTCAACAGCTAAGATATGATCACTATCCCAGCCAGTGCGCATTTTTACGGTCAACGGCTTGTCAATTGCTGAACTGACTGCTTTAACTGCCTTGTATAACTTGTCAGGATCTTGTAACCATGTAGAACCAGCACCTGTTTTAGTAACTTTCTTGACCGGACATCCCATATTAATATCAATAATATCAGCACCAGTATTCTCAGCCACAAATCTAGCCGCATTGACTAAGGTTTCTGTATTGCCTCCAAAAACTTGAATGCTTACGGGATGTTCCTTGGGATCGACGAAAAGCATGCCTAAAGTTTTAGCATTATGATATTTGATACCTTCGCCACTGATCATTTCACAAACGACCAGACCGGCGCCAAATTCTCTTGCTGTCACCCGAAAGGCTGAATTAGTAACACCCGCCATTGGGGCAACGACGATTTGGTTTGGTATCGTCACATTGCCTATTTTCCATTCCATACGTTTACCTCTGATCATTCAACTACAACGTCAAATAATAACAAATTATCTATTGACATGGCAAATATGATTAACCTTGTTGGGCAATAATTTCTTTTAGATCGGCTTCACTAAATTGATATTTGTTACCACAGAATTTGCAAACTGCTTCAGCACCATGATTTTCTTTGATCATATTCTCTAATTCTGATTTTTGTAAGGTTGCTAATGATTTAGAAAATCTTTCTTTAGAACAATCGCATTTGAATCCAACTGGCATTTCTTCCAAATACTTCATTTCAATACCATTCATGACTTTTTCCATGATGTCCTTGTTGCTCAAACCTTCATTCAGCAATGTTGACAAATTAGGAATAGTCTTCAGATTAGCTTCAATTTTGGCAATATCTTTATCACTTGCACCAGGAAGTGTTTGGACCAAGAAGCCACCAGCTGCACCAACAGTTTCATTAGGTGTCACAAAAACTGAAACACCAATTGCTGAAGGAATTTGTTCAGATTTGGCCATATAGTAAGCAAAGTCCATACCGATTTCTCCTGAAACCAAAGGAACTGAACCAGTAAAAGGAGCTTTTAGATGTAAGTCTTTAGTAATGCTCAAAGTACCGTCTGTTCCAACAGCTGCCTTGACATTAATATGACCGTCTTCTCTAGCCTTCAAACTGATATGTGGGTTAGTAATATAACCTTTGACATAACCTTTAGCGTTAGCATCGACCACAATTGCACCAACTGGGCCATTGCCTTGAATACGAGTTGTTAATACTTCGTCTTCTTTCAAAGTTGACGTTGCAACAAGCATTGAACCAATCAAAGTTCTTCCAAGAGCAGCACTAGAATTTCTCCAAGTGTCGTGTCTTTTTTGAGCTTCTTGAACGGTTTGTGTGGCATTAACAACGTAAGCTCTAAACTTACCGTTAGTTGAAACAGCTTTTGTTAATGTATCTGTCATATTTATTTCCTCCGTTCAAAAAAGCGACTCCATAAGAGTCGCTTTTTCTTATATTATTAATTATCACTATTATTATCTTTATTGCTATCTGAATTACTATCAGAATTTTCTGTTGAATCGTTTGTATCAGATGAATCATTCTTTGGTTGATCATCTTTTTCAGAAGGGAATGTAGTGTCATCAGCAGTTGTTTCTGACTTGGCATTTTCCTCTTTGTTTGATTCTTCAGCTTTTTGTTTGGCAGCATCTTTTGCTTCAGCAGCTTTCTTAGCTTCTTCAAAAGTAGCAGCACTTTCACTTGGGAATTCTTGGTTAGCATCATTAGCAGGCATCTTACCTGTCTTGTACAAGCTCAAGATTTCCTTTTCATCAAGTGTTTCGTACTTCAACAAGGCCTCGGCAATAATCTTATGTTGTTCACGATGTGTTTCAAGAATTTCTCGAGCACGTTCGTGATCTTCATCGATAATGCGTTTAACTTCTTGGTCGATAGCTTTGGCAGTGTCTTCAGAGTATGAAGGCAATTGACGATAGTTACCACCACTGAATGGTTGTCCATTCTTTTCAAGTTGAACAGTACCAAGCTTGTCTGTCATACCATATTCAGTAACCATAGTACGAGCAATTTGAGTAGCTTGCTCAAAGTCATTTGAAGCACCGGATGATGGTTGACCAACGATTAACTCTTCAGCCGTACGTCCACCAAGCAAACCAGTAATTTGTTCATTTAATTCTTTCTTAGTAGCAAGGTTTTGATCATCCTTAGGAAGCATGATAGCGTAACCGCCAGCACGTCCACGAGGAACAATCGTAACCTTTCTAACTACTCGAGAATCACTCAAGACCAAACCAATCAAAGCATGTCCAGCTTCGTGATAAGCAACCGTATGACGTTCTTTTTCAGGAACAACACGGTTTCTCTTAGCAGGACCAGCGATAACACGGTCTTCAGCTTCATCAAGATCAGTTGGATCAATCTTTTGCTTACCACGTCTTGCAGCAACTAGAGCAGCTTCGTTAAGTAAGTTTTCAAGATCAGCACCAGCAAAACCTGGAGTTTGTTGAGCAATAGCTTTCAAATCAACATCGTCTGTGAATGGCTTATTCTTAGCATGAACTTTAAGAATAGCTTCACGACCCTTGACGTCTGGACGACCAACAAGGATCTTTCTATCGAAACGACCTGGACGTAGTAACGCTGGATCAAGCACATCGGAACGGTTAGTAGCAGCCATAACGATGACACCTTCGTTACCAGTAAATCCATCCATTTCAATCAATAATTGGTTAAGCGTTTGTTCACGTTCATCGTTACCACCACCGGTACCGGAACCACGTTGACGACCAACGGCATCAATTTCATCGATAAAGATGATTGATGGAGCATCTTTTTTGGCGTTTTCAAACAAGTCACGAACACGTGATGCACCAACACCAACGAACATTTCAACGAAGTCTGAACCAGAGATTGAATAAAACGGAACTTTGGCTTCACCAGCAACAGCCTTAGCTAGTAAAGTTTTACCAGTCCCGGGAGGACCCTCAAGAAGAACACCTGATGGGATTCTGGCACCCAAAGAAACAAATTTCCTTGGGTCTTTTAGAAATTCAACAACTTCAACAAGTTCTTGTTTTTCTTCTTCAGCACCGGCAACATCAGAAAATCTAACTTTATTTTTCTTTGGATCTTGAGGTTTAACCTTGGATTTACCGAAGTTCATTACACGGTTAGCACCGCCACCTTGGCCTCCTCGACCCATCATTGCAAAGATTATAAAGAAGAATAATGCAAACGGAACAATCACCGTCAAAATCAAAGAAATCCATTGACCGGACTGTGATTTAGGAGCCGCAGTCGTCTTAACTCCCTTGGCAGTCGCAGCGTTATTGATTCTCTTTAACGTATCATTGTTAGGCAAAACAGTTGAACTAAATGAAGTTACTTCACTAGAACCAGTGCTTTGAGAACGGCTAAATAATGACACGGAACGTGTAGTATCAGCCTTTTGAGCTTTCTTGTATTCACCAGTAACTTGATAAGCCCCTCCGATAGGTTCCAATTTGAAACTCTTCACTTTGCCTTGCTTCAATTGTGTGATGAATTGGTCTTGGCTTAATGTCTTTGATTGGTCTGAGGATTGACCACCAGCAAACCAACTTGCTGCAAGAACCAAAACAACAAAGAGCAAGATGTAAAACAGGCTATTGTTAATTAACCTATTTCGATTATTTTTCATACATTTCCTCCTAATTACTTAGACGTTACATATTGTAACATTGGTGAACATTAACACAATAATAATTGTAACTCTATCTAAATTATTTTGTACTATATACGTCTGGTTTTAAAACCCCAACATAAGGTAAATTACGATATTGCTCATTATAATCCATTCCATAACCAACAACGAATTCATCTGGAATTTGTACACCAATGTAATCGACGTCAACATGTTTGATTCTTCGAGCAGGTTTATCTAAAAAGGAAACAATTTTAATTGAGTTAGCATGTCTGGCATTAAACAACTCAGTCAATCTATCCAATGTATAACCAGTATCGATAATATCTTCAACAATGACTACATCACGTCCACGTAATGACGTATCCAAATCTTTAATGATTCTAACGTCACCAGTTGACATCGTATTTTCGCCACCATAACTAGAAACATCCATAAAATCGTATTCCATTTTAATATCGATATTCTTAACCAAATCCATCATAAACATTGCTGCACCACGCAAGATACAAACAAACAACGGATTCTTACCACGATACTCCTCAGTTAATTCTTTTCCTAAACGAGCATTAGCCTTTTGGATCTCTTCTTTCGAAACCAAAATCTTTTCGATATCTGAATTCATTCTTTTACCTCAACAAAGTTAATTTTGTAATGTTTATTACCTTTTTTTAAATAATCACTCATATTATAAATTTTTTCAACCCAAACTATCTGATTATCAAATAATAAAACTAAATAATTTTTACGTTCATATTCAGGTATTTTTTCATTAATAAATCGTTTACTCAATTTTTGATGTTTTCCATTAGAAAGAAGCAACTTATCCCCATCACGACGCGTTCTTAACGTGATTGTCTGGGGGATTTTGTCAACAACTAACGTACCTGAGTCATCATTCGTAATTTTTATTTTTTTTCCATTAAAAGTAATAGTCTGATTTAGTTTAACATCAATTGTTTCAAAATTAGTCGGTGTAGCTTTTTTTATAACAAACTGATTGTAAGTACGAATAAAACGCCATGAATCTTCTAAATCAACCGCAGCATTACTTTGATCACCAGTTAAAACTTCAATGATCTGATCGATTTGACGATTACTGATGGAAATATCTAATTTTCGCTTCGTAAAGAAATTTCCCCAAAACAAGGTCTGTTGGCCTTTATCCAATTGTAAAACTGGCTTTATTCGTCCGATAATTTGCTGCGAATTTTCTCTTAAATCCATTGCTTTTTCAATCGAAATGAATTGTTTTTTAGCCAAATTGATCAATGCTGTCAGCTGTTGGTCAAAAAAGAGAAAATGACTCAACAACTGTCCGTTTTCTTTTTGTAATTCTGGGAAAATATTGTTTCTCAAACGGTTACGCATGGTTATGTTATCAAAATTAGTTTCATCCTGGACATGATTTATATCATGGATATCTGCATATTCAGCTAATTGGCGTTTAGAAAAATCCAATAATGGTCGGACTATTTGACCAGTTCCAAAAGGACGTTGTTCCTTTAAGCTGACAACCTCATAAGCATTGCCTGATCGAATCATTTTCATCAAAATGTTTTCTGCCAAATCATTATTATGGTGGGCCGTCAGCAACGTATCAAAATTACCTTTTGCCATAACTTTCTTAAAGAAATCATAGCGAAAACTCCTAGCTGCAGCTTCCATTCCAACATCCTTAGGCTTTTTGCGCCACTTGGTAGTAAAGAATTGATAACCATTTTCAACACAATACTTTTTGACAAATTTTACTTCGTCGGCACTTTCCGGTCTCAAATCGTGGTCAACGTCAACTACCGCAAAATTGTCTGGATCTAAAACTCTGCCAACAACGTGTAATAAGACCATCGAATCCACGCCACCGGATACGGCCACTAAAACTTTCTTAGCTTGATAGCGTTGGAGTTTTTGGCGCAAGGTTCCTAATAATTTATTGTCTAATTCCATACTTGCCTCCACTGAAATAAAAAAGGTTGAGACCAAGTCCCAACCATATAAAATTATTAGCTACGGCGTCCGCCACGACCACCACGTTTGCCTTCAGTGTTTTTCTTTAAGATACTTAGTCGTTCTTCACTTTCTTTCATGAAGCCTGACATCATATCGTCAAAGCTTTCTTGCTTACGTTGTGGTTTCCTTTCATTACGCTCGTGTGAACGATGTGAATGATACTTTGGCTTAGGTTTGTCTGACGCTTGCTTAATTGAAAGTGCAATTTTATGATTTCTTTCACCAAGAACTAAAACTTTCACTGTATCGCCAATGCTTAGCACATCATGGATATCTTTAACGTATCCATCGGCAATTTCACTGATGTGCACCATTCCGCTTTGTCCTTCTCCTAGGTCAACGAATGCCCCAAAATTTGTAATTCCAGTAACTTTGCCTTCTGTTTTAGCTCCTACTTCAACTGTCATCTAATTAAAAAAAATTCCTTTCCCTATTTTTGAATCGTAGTGGTTTTTACATCATCTGGCAAATTATAAATTTGTTCGCCCGGTTTGCTATACATGTACTTCTCACGAATGTATTTTTCCAAATAATTCGTGTTATGAAGCTGGCTCACTTCGAGCTTTAAATCCTGTTGTGTGGATTTTTGCTTGTCTAGCTTTTGCTTGCTAACTTCAATCTGTTCCATTGTATTAGTGTAAGTTCGGTGCGCATTAAAAATTTGAACGCCAAAGACAGTCAAAATAATCACAAAAATAATGCCTATCATCAAAATACGCCGACGATGAACTTTCTTGACGTAATTTTTACGATGATTAGGAGTTTGAGATTTCTTTGGCTGTAAGACTGAAACGTTGGAATTTAATTTACGTACTTCCATACCACTACTCCCCTAGAAATGATTACCTTGAGTATAACAAGTTTAAGCAATTATTTGAATAATAAAATGGTTAATTTTAATCTATTTCTAATTTTTGATTAGACTTCTTCGTACATATCAGCTGATTCATTTTTCTTAGTTGTATCTTTGGTATTGAGAATTCTAATTTTCATAGTTCTTTCTCCAAAGTGTAATTCTAATACATCCCCGACACCAACATCAGTAGACGATTTGGCTACACGATCGTTGATAGTAGCACGACCGTTATCGGCAAACTCCTTAGCAACAGTTCTTCTCTTAATAATACGGCTTACTTTAAAAAACTTATCTAGTCTCATAATTAATCCTCAATTTTCATAAATTTGGTGAGATATTTACCCATTGGTAAAATTTCCCATTCTTCTTTAGTCAACATTCTCCAATGTTTGGACAATTTTAAATAAACTAATGCCCCAATAGGAATGGCAATAATATTTAAAATCACACTGTGAACTCGAGTCATCGTTGTACCAACAGCAAACAAACTGACAATAATCTTGACAATGACGGCCATTACTAGTCCCGCCTTGATCAGATTAAAGATAAATCGTTTGTCTAAAGATAAAAATTCACGATTGAAATCATAAATAATTAAGATTCCAAATAAAATCACGCATTCACTCAAAACGGTTGCCATAGCTCCACCAGCAATTCCATATTTAGGAATCAAAATAACATTCAAAGCTGCCTTAGCTACTAACGACATTCCAAACAACACTAATTTGTGAATGTTTTTTTCATCATCACTACTAGTTATTGCAATCAACAAATTGATCAACGACACGATCAAAATCGACAGCATATAAATGCCCAAAGTTTTCGAGCCATTCATATCAGTAAACAACATCGTATTGATCTGAGGCATTAAGGCAATCAATCCAGCTGTTTCTGCCACTGAAAGCCACAAACAAACTCGGACCATCTTTTGAATCGTCGCTTGATTTTGTTTTACTCTATTAGTTTCCTTTAACTGCGGCATGATTGTAGAAACAAACGACAATGAAATAACGATTCCTAACTGCAACAATGGTTGTCCACGATCAAAAATCCCTTTTTGAATTTCCGCTTGTGTCAACGAGATTCCCGAATGCATTAATAATCGCAGCATTGAAAAGGAGTCAATAAATTGATAAAAAATCGTAATTCCGGTAAAGACGATAATCAACAATATTTCCAAAGCTAGTCCATGTTCAAGTTTGATTTTTCCATCACTAGCGGCTTCTTCGATTCGATGATGCTTTTGAAAAGTTTTCACCAAAATAATCACTGCTAAAATTCCACCGATAAACGCTCCGGCATTAGCAATCGATCCCATTTGATAAACATTCAAAATCCCATGTCCAAACAAAATTGCACTCGTAATAATGACTACGATCCGCAAAAATTGTTCACTGACTTGTGAAATCGCACTTGGTGTCATCAATAAATCACTTTGAAAATAACCGCGCAAACTGGCTTCAAAAGGTACTAATAAGAACGTCAAAGCGACCATTCTCACTTCCAAATAAAGTTGTGGATCTCCCATCAAAAAAGCTAAATATCTGGAAGACATCCATAACAATCCAGTAACAACGACACAACTAACCGATAAAATCACAAAGGTTTTTTTTAATAAATTGTGTTTAGCAGTCAGCGAATCTTGTTGAGCAATGGTTTTTGAAATAACCACCGGCAAACCGGATAAAGCTAAAACTGAGAATATCCCATAAATTGGATAAACTTGTTGATAAATAAAATAACCACGATCCCCAACAATATTCTGCAATGGAATCCGATAAATGGCACTCAATAGCTCAGAGAACAATGAGGCAATAGTCAGAATCCAGGTCCCCTTAATAGCCCTAGACACTTCTTTTTGCATAATTAATTTTTAATTTTTTCTTTCTTTAATTTGTCGAAACCTTCAGCCATCTTTTGGGCAAAAGTTTCAAGTTGTTGGAACCATTCAGATTTATCAGCACTCTTTGAATCCAAAGTCATCTTAAATTCATCATTCTTGTCACTGACTTTAGCCTTCATTGTCGTATTGCTCAAAAACTTAAAGACTAAATCACCAGTTAAGTAATCATTAGCCTTTTTATCGAATTTAATCGTAATGAAACTATCTCTCATAACGACACTCTTAACTAATGATTCATCGAATGAATTCTTCAATAGACTGATATCTAACAAATTAGCAACTTCTTGAGGATACTTACCAAAGCGATCTAATAATTCGGACTTAACTTCTTGGTAATTTTCCAGAGAATCAATTTGTCTAATTCGCTTGTATAATTCAACTTTTTGACGTTGATCACTGATGTAATCATTTGGTAAATAAGCTTCCACAGCCAAATTAACTTCAGAATTGGTCTTTTCAGCTTTCGTATGACCACGTTTTTTGGCAACAGCATCATTTAGCATTTGCGTGTACAAATCAAATCCGACTGAATCAATAAAGCCGTGTTGTTGTTTACCGAGTAAATTACCAGCGCCACGAATCGACAAATCACGCATGGCAATTTTGAATCCAGAACCTAGTTCGGTAAAGTTCTTAATAGCCTCAAGACGTTGTTCGCCGACTTCAGTTAAAACTTTATTTGGACGATACATCAAGTATGCATAAGCTACTCGACTTGAACGACCTACTCGACCTCTAATTTGATAAAGTTGTGACAAACCATAACGATCCGCATTTTCAACGATCAAAGTGTTGGTATTTGGCATATCAACACCAGTTTCAATGATGGTAGTTGTTACTAAAACATCATATTCACCGTTCAAATAGTCAGCGATTACGCCTTCCATTTGAGTTTCATTCATTCGTCCATGAGCGGTCGCAATTCTAGCATCGGGTACTAAAGCTTGTAATTGTTCGGCCACTTGATCCATATCTTCAACTCGGTTGTGCAAATAAAAGACTTGTCCACCACGTGCCATCTCTCGTTTGATAGCACCAGCGATAACTTCATAATTTTGTTCCATCACGTAAGTTTGAACCGGATACCGATTGCTAGGAGCCGTTTCAATCAAAGAAAGATCACGCACACCTAACATCGACATGTTCAAAGTTCTAGGAATTGGTGTAGCTGTTAAAGTTAGGACATCGACATTAGCCTTTAGCTGCTTGATTTTTTCCTTGTGTTTAACACCAAACCGTTGTTCCTCATCAATAATTAAAAGCCCAATATCGCTGAACTTAACATCTTTTGACAATAAACGATGTGTTCCAACAATAATATCTAACTGACCATCAGCCAATTGCTCGATTGTTTCTTTACTTTGTTTTCTTGTTTGAAAACGTGACAAAATACCGATGTTGACAGGAAAACCTTCAAAACGTTCCTTCATAGTTTCGTAATGTTGTTGAACTAATAAAGTTGTTGGCGCTAAGAAAACAACTTGTTTGCCGGCCTCAACAGCTTTAAAAGCAGCTCTTAAAGCCACTTCAGTCTTACCAAAACCAACATCCCCGACTAACAAGCGATCCATCGGATGAGGTTTTTCCATGTCACGCTTGATTTCGTCAATTGAACGCAATTGATCTGGCGTCTCTGGATAAGGAAAGGCATTGTCAAAATCATGCTGCATCGAATCATCTTTAGGAAAAGCAAAACCTTTTTCAGCCTCACGTTTAGCATACAAGTCAATCAAATCATCAGCGATATCTTCAATATTAGATTGAACTTTACGTTTAGTCTTTTGCCATTCGTTACCACCCAATTTATTGATCTTAGGTGATTTACCTTCAGCAGAAACGTACTTTTGGACCATATCCAATTGGGTAACGGGGATGAATAAGCGCCCATCGTCACGATACTCAATCGTAATATAATCTTGGTGCTTACCATCAACTTCCATCGTCTGCATACCGATGAATTTACCAATACCATGGTTGACGTGAACAACGTAGTCGCCTGGTTTTAGTTCGTTGTAACTCTTCAATCTCTCGGCATTAGCTAAAGTTTGATGCCGACGCTTCTTAGGTTGACGGTTAAACAATTCTTTTTCTGTAATTACTGCTAATTTTTCCTCTGGCATTTCAAAACCAGAACTCAAACTAGCATTCATAATTTGTGTTTGACCTGTAATTACTTTATCTTCAGTTGTCAACGTAGCTTTGATGCCAAAGTCGGTCAAAGTATTGTTGATAGCATCGATTCTTTTTTCGTTGCTTATGGCTAAAACCACCGTATATTCTTGTTTTTGCCAACGTTCTACTTCAGATTTTAAAAGAGGCATCTGACTGAAGAACTGTTGCATTGAACGAACTGAAACATCTTGCAACTGATTCAGACGCATCCGTCCCATTCCTTGTTGAAAAGCTGACAAATAGATTTGTCCATGAAGGTCTTCTTTAATGTTTTCCACGAAGTCCTGACGAATCTTTTGTTCAGGTAGAGCCTTACCAAACTCCAGTTGACTGGCTAGCCATGATTCGTTTTCAGCTCGATTGTCGTTAGATTGTTCAATCAAACGATTGTACTCATCAAAAATCACTAAATCATCAGTTTGCAAATAATCCAAGAGACTATCTGGTTTTTCAAAAACGTAATCGGCAATTCGGCCAATATTTTCTGGACGCATCCCTTCAGACAACTCAGCTATCGTCTGTCCAAAAGAAATTTCCAAATTGTCTTTGATATCTTTATCATCAGTCGAGGCTAATTGTTTTTGATAGCTCTTTTGCAACTTATCCAAAGCTTTAATGACTTGTTCATCTGTTACGATTCGGTCTTTAGCAGGCAGTACTTCAATTTTTTCTAAAGTATCCATACTGCGTTGCGTTTCAGTATCGAAAAATTTAATTTTTTCTACTTGATTGCCGAAAAAGTCGATTCGAACTGGATTATCTACTGTCAAAGGATAAATGTCGACAATATCCCCACGGATAGCAAAATCCCCAGGTTTAGCAACTAATTTTTCTTTAACATAACCCATTTGGACAAATTCTTGATTCAAATCTTCCAAATCATATTCTTCATCAACTTTAATTTTTAGTTGTGCTGATTCGAACAATTCTGGCGTTGATAATTCATATTCCAAACCAGATACCGATGTCACTAAAATCCCTGGTTCATCGCTGATCAAAAAACTCAAAGAACCAATTCTCTGACTCAATTCATCTGGTGAACTAGTAGCTAATTCAGTTGAAATCGATTCTTCAACTGGAAAAATATGGACAATATCGCTGTCTAACAAATTCAAATCATCATAAATTTTATTGGCATGGAAATTAGTATTTTCCACAATCAATAATTTTTTACCCGTTTTCCTTAATGCTTCCAATGCAAAAAGGGAAATTGTTGATCCCGTCAAACCGGTTAAGACATTTTTTGTCTCTGGCTTAACTTGATTAATAAATTCCCCAAGGTCGAGCTTATCTGTTATGAAATTTATTAAATTCAATTTTTGCCCCCTTTTTAAGTAGTTCTAATTGTATTTATTCATTAATTGATCAGCAGTACTGCCACTGACCCAATCCTTAACCATGTCAACCGCTTGATCAATTCCAGACAAAGCTACTGGCTCTTGATCTTTAGAAAATGGTGTCAAAACCCAGTTGACGACAGTTTGTTTATCAGGATGCTGTATACCAATTTTAATGCGATCGAAGTCTTTGGTACCTACAGCTGAGATTATACTCTTAATACCATTGTGACCACCAGCAGAACCCTTCGTTCTTAAACGAACTTTACCGATTGGCATATCGAGGTCGTCTTGAATGACCATCAATTCATCAGTTCTAATCTGGTAGTAGCCCATCAAAAATTTCACGGCTCGACCGGATTCATTCATGAAAGTTAAAGGTTTAACAAGAAAAACTGTTTCGCCATCAACTTTAAATTTACAGTATTCAGCTTCAAAATCTTTTTTCATTTGTGTTTGACCGTATTCATTCATTAATCTATCAATGGTCATAAAACCCATATTATGTTTTGTACGATCATATTTCTTACCTGGATTACCTAAGCCAACAATTAGTTTCATATTATTAATACCTCATTTCGAACTTACATTATATCATTTAAAAAATACTAAATTTTCACTTTTTTCACAATCGGCTTGTTTATTTACCTAAATTATTTGTATAATGGGTCAGGAACATATTATTTTCGAAGGGATGATATTTTATAATGACAACTCCAACAAACGAAAAGAACCATCAAAAAGTACTTCTAGTTGGTGACGGTGCCGTAGGTTCAACATTTGCTTACGCCATGACACTTCAAGGTATTGCACAAGAACTTGTTATCTGTGATATCGCTAAAGATAAGATCAAGGGTGATGCAATGGATCTTGCTGATGCAATTCCATTCTCATATCCAAAGAACATTCACGCTGGTGAATATTCAGATGCTAAGGATGCTGATATCGTAGTTATCACAGCCGGCGCTCCACAAAAACCAGGTGAAACAAGACTTGACCTAGTTAACAAGAACTTGAACATCTTGAAGACTATCGTTGATCCTATCGTTGAATCAGGATTCAATGGTATCTTCGTAGTTGCTGCTAACCCAGTTGATATCTTGACATACGCTACTTGGAAACTTTCAGGCTTCCCTAAGGAACGTGTAATTGGTTCAGGTACATCACTAGATACTGCTAGACTACAAAAATTCGTTGGTGAAGAATTAGAAGTTGACCCTCGCTCAGTTCATGGTTACATCATGGGTGAACACGGTGACTCAGAATTCGCTGCTTGGTCACACTTAACTGTTGGTGGCGTTACAATGGCAGAATGGATGGAAAGCCACCCAGAAATCACAAAAGATACTCTAGACAAGATCTACAAGAAGACTGTTAACGCAGCTTACGACATTATCAATACTAAGGGTGCTACATTCTACGGTATCGGTACTGCTCTTGCTAGAATCTGTAAAGCATTGCTTGCTGACGAAAACACAGTATTGCCATTATCAAACATGATGACTGGTCAATATGGCGTTTCAGACATTTACATCGGTTCACCTGCAATCGTTAACCGTAAAGGTCTAAAACAAATCGTTGAAGTTCCATTGAACGATGAAGAATCAGCACAAATGAAGAAATCAGCTGCAGAACTTGAAAAGATCCTTAAAGATGGTTTCGAAGCAACTGGTATCAAGGGTCGTCAATAATCTATTGATTACCGCTTAAAAAAAGCTTGAGACAAATGAATAATTTGTTTCCAGCTTTTTTTTTATCCCGAATTACTGTATTATTAATTCAATTATAGTTAGATTGGATGTGAATATATATGTTAGTTAAATCACTTGTACTAAAAAAGGATAAACTCACTACTGTTAAAGAAACAGTTACACTAGAAGAAGCCTTGAAAGTCCTAGAAGACTCTGGTTTCCGTTGTGTGCCAATTTTGGATGAGAGTGGACAAATATTCAGGGGTAATATTTACAAGATGCACATCTATCGTCACAAGTCACGTGGTGGCGACATGAACTTGCCTGTAACTACTTTGATGAAGAACGCTACTAAAACTATTAGCGTAGATTCACCATTCTTCAAAGTTTTCTTCAACATCAAGGATCTTCCTTACATTGCTGTTCTAGATGAAAATAATCTCTTCTACGGTATCTTGACTCACTCAAGACTTTTGAGCATGTTGTCAGATGCTTGGAACCTTGATATCAGTAGTTATGTTTTAACCGTCAGTTCTTCTGGCGACCGTGGCGATCTTGAAAAAATGTCAAAGATTTTTGCTAAATACGTCTCTGTAGCTGCTTGTATGACTTTGGATGCCAAATCGAATGAAGTAGTCCGCAGAACACTTTTCACATTACCATCTGGAACTGACATCGAAACACTAAAGGAAATTATTAAACGCCTTGAAAAGAAGAGTTTTGTAGTTTCTGAAATCGATGATTTAAAATCAGGTAAAATTCTCGACAAAAATACATTATAATAATAGTGTTGCTTACCGAAGTTGATTTAATTTTTAATTGTTTACGCAGCAAACAGTTCATCAATCTAATCCACCACGGTAAGCCGTTTTGGGAAATACAAATATAAAATGTTTCTAAAGCAAAACCGTTTCCAAAACAAAACCAAAAATCCTTACTAACTGTCAACCACACAGCTAGTAAGGATTTTTTATTTTTAAGCTTCAACTTTTACTAAATCATCTAATGAAACATATTTCATGTCTAAACTGTCAGCGACAGCCTTTTCGGTTAAATTACCCTGGTAAGTATTAACACCAGTTTTAATAGTCTTATTTTCAATTGCTGCAATACCTTGACTAGCAATCTCAACTGCATATGGCATTGTAACGCCAGATAAAGCTTGTGTAGCCGTTTTTGGCACAGCCCCAGGAATATTTGCAACTGTGTAATGAACTACGCCGTGAGACATGTAAACAGGGTCCTCGTGAGTCGTAGCTTTAACACTAGTTTCAAATAATCCACCTTGATCGATAGGAATATCGACAACTACTGAACCCGGCTCCATCGAAGCAATCATTTCTTCAGTTACTAATTTTGGCGTAGCAGCACCGGGAATCAAAACCGCCCCAACTACCAAATCAGATTCCTTAACGCATTTGGCAATATTTTGAGTATTCGACATCAAAGTTTGAATCTTGCCATCGAAAATATCCTCAATCTCTACTAAACGTTGCGGATTAATGTCCAAAAGCGTTACTTCAGCACCCATACCGATAGCGATTTTAGCCGCATTGACACCAACGGTACCACCACCGATAATCGTAACTTTACCTTTCTTAACTCCTGGTACACCACTCAATAATAAACCTTTACCTTGATGTGGCTCTTCCAAGAAATGGGCTCCAACTTGAACTGCCATACGTCCTGCAATTTCACTCATTGGGAAAAGCAATGGCAAACCGCCATTTGGTCCGACCATTGTTTCATAAGCAATTCCGGTTGTTTTACTTGCTAGCAACGCATCTGTCAATTTCTTATTGGCAGCTAAATGCAAGTAAGTATAAATTATTTGGCCTTCCTTGAAATACTTGTACTCTGTTTCAATTGGTTCTTTAACCTTAATAATCATGTCAGAGTCCCAAACGTCTGCTACATCAGCAATTGTAGCTCCGGCATCAATGTATTGTTGGTCAGTATATCCCGAACCGATACCCGCATTTTTCTCCACCAAAACAGTATGTCCAGCTTTGACCAGTCCTACTACTCCATCGGGAGTAGAACCAACACGTTCCTCTTGGTTTTTGAGTTCTTTTGGTATACCAACTTTCATAAAATATGAATCCTCCTTATTGTGAATTTATTAGCAATATAATATATTTATTGGGTGAAGAGGAGAATATTATGGAGTTTTTTAAGAAGTACAGGAATATAATATTAAAATATAGTTTTCTATTATTTCTAATGATTTTTACTGTTTATTTAGTTTTTCAAAATTTAGATATAAATTCTATAGAAAAAATAAAAGATATAATAAATAAAAAATACATAGTAATGGGAGTCTGTGCAATCTTAGTATATATGATTTTAGAAGGAATAATTTTAAAACAAATACTTGATGCTCAATATAAAGTAAACGAAAAGTTATTAGGCGTTAAGTTGGCTAGTATGGGATTTTATTATAACCTAGTAACACCATTTGCATCTGGAAGCCAACCTATGCTTATATATGTTTTATCTAAATATAAAGTTCCATTAGGTGAAGCTACAGGAATAATAACAAACAAAACATTATTGTATCAATCTGTAGTAACTATATACTGTGCAGTATTATTTGTATTAAATATGGGAATATTAAAAAGTCAAATACTAGGGGTAATATCTTTAGTTATACTTGGTTTAGGAATAAATGCGTTTACCATTTTAATAGCAGTTTTAGCAATTTTAAATCCTGTAAAACTAAAGGCTGTAAGTAGTTTTTTAATACAACATATTTCAAAATTTAAAATTCTAGGGTTTTTAAAAAATAAAGAAGAGAAAATAAATAAGTTTATAGATGAATACAGCATATCAGTTAAATTTTTTATGACAAATAAAAAGTTATTATTTAAAACAACAGTATTAACAGTAATCCAACTTACTGCGTATTTTAGCATATCTTATTGGATATATAGATCATTTAATTTAAATCAAAATCATCTTGTTTATTTAATAACTTTACAAACACTTTTATATATGGCTGTTTCACCTATACCAACTCCGGGTAATATAGGTGCTAATGAGATAACATTTTTTAGTATATTTAATGGCGTATTTCCAAAATCAATATTGGGATATGCAGTACTTTTATATGGCGCATTAGTATATTATTTTATTTTGATTACAAGTGCTATATTGACATTATTGACACATGCTCAAATTAAAGAGAAACCGACAATTGCAGATAATAGCAACGTTAGTAAAATATAAATTTTTATTTTAAGGAGATAAATTATGACATTTAAAAAAATAAATGAAAACGAACAACAAAACTTACATGATAGAAGTTGCATGATATTAGTTAATTTTAATGCTAAGGAACTTGCAGCAATAAAAACAGTAAGCAATTTTGCTGGGATAAGAGATAGAATAGCTGTAACTAGCAAAAATGGAAATACAAAAATAAACGATATATTAGACGGAAATATGCTTGATGATAATGAAGAAGTATGGAGTGAAAAAGCTATTATATTTAATAATATACCGACTACTAGAGTTTCTGGATTTTTAGATGGATTAAAAAAGATGAAAATAAGAAGACCATTAACTGCTATGGTTACAGAAGTATCAATAGACTGGAAACTAAATACATTAATATACAACTTAAAAGAAGAGAGAAAAGCAATATCTAAAGGACAATTTGCAGAACATAAATAATAAACTTTGAAATAGACCTTATTTTTATATAGGGTCTATTTTTTATGTGATTTTTTAATAGGTAAAAATTAATTTTAAAAAGCAGAAATTATAAGATTTTAAAGGAATTTGTAATTTGCTGTGGAATTAAATTTATTAATGCAAAAACTTAAAAACTTCATACATTATAATTAAAAGGAGAGATGGTATGCATTATTTAGAAGCGCTAGAAAAATTAAAAAAAGGTAGCAAACTTTATTTAGAATGTCAGAGTAATCCATCAATTTTTCATCAGGAACTGCGTGAAGAATTAAAAAATAAGGGACAAAAGCCTTATGTAACAATAATAACTTGTTCTGATTCTAGAGTTCCAGTACAACATATTTTTTCTGCAAGTATGGGAGAATTATTCATTATAAGAAATGCAGGAAATATAATTGGAGATTTTGAAATAGGTTCAGCAGAATATGCATCAGAACATTTAGGAGTTGAGTTAATTGTTGTATTAGGACATACTCATTGTGGAGCAGTTGATGCAACAGTAAGAAATCAAGGACACAGTTATATAAAGTCTATAACTGAAAAAGTTTCAGAAGCTATTGGAACTGAAAAAGACCAACGAAAGGCAGAAGTATTAAATGCAAAATATGGTGTAGAATGTTTGAAAAAAAGTGAAGTTTTAAGTGAATTAGAAAAGCAAGATAAGTTAAAAATCATTTCAGCTATGTACGATATAGAATCAGGAGAAGTTATATTTGAAGATATTAAATAATAAAAAATGAATAATAACTATAAATTTAAAATAAAATAATATTATATTTAATGTTTTGAGATATATGTATCTCAATTTTTTTTTGATTATAATTAAATTAACTATAGAAAGGGGATAATAATTATGAAAGTTTTAATTACTGTAAAAATTAGTGACGAACAATTAGAAAAAATAAAAAGTCTAGGATATGAGATTATAAGAATATCTGAATCGAAAATCAAAAATTGTGAAGAAGTAGATGATGCAGATATATTAGTCACTTATAATCCTTTTAAAAGATTAGATATATCAAAAATGAAAAATTTAAAATATATAATGCTTACAAGTGTAGGATTTGATCAATTACCAAAAGAAAAAGTCATAAAACAAAATATACAAGTAACTAACAACAGAGGTGGATATAGCATACCTATGTCAGAGTGGATAGTTATGTGCATATTAGAAATATATAAAAAATCTAAAATGCTTTATAAACAACAGCAAGATAAAGTTTGGCATATGGATTTTGGAATAAGTGAACTTTATGGAAGTAGAATTGGCTTTTTGGGAACAGGAACAATTGCTGTAGAAGCTGCAAAAAGACTTAATGGATTTGGAGTGGAAATATGGGGGTACAATACTAATGGACGTGAAGTAGAATATTTTGATAGATGCTTTGGAAAAAATCAAATAAATGAAATATTTAAAAACTGCGATGTAGTAGTTAGTACAATGCCTTGCACAGAAAATACAATAGGAATGATTGATAAGGATAAATTTGAATTAATGAAACAAGGTTCTAGCTTTATAAATGTTGGAAGAGGAAAAATCGTCAACGAAGAAGATTTAATAAAATATCTAGATAAATTTGAGGGTGTTGCATTAGACGTATTTGAACAAGAGCCACTTCCAAAAGAAAGCCCACTATGGGATGCTGACAATGTAATTGTTACACCTCATAATTGTTGGGTATCTGATAAAAATGATATAAGAGTAGAGAAATTAATGTATTCTAATTTAAAAAAATATAAAGAAGGCAAACAAGTAGATAATATAGTAAATATAGAAAGAGGATATTAAAAAATAGAGTTTTTAAATAAAGATAATTTTTCTTGGGTTATAAAATAATCTACAAATTTATGATAATATAAATAAGACTAATTTATATTTAGTTAAAAAATAATCTTATATTATTAATTTAATATTAGCAT
>ERZ833963.490-NODE-490-length-58306-cov-43.152821_pt1 | contig 58306 bp, 54 predicted proteins | sample MGYA00519693_ERZ833963 | MGnify/ENA primary metagenome ERZ833963 (study PRJEB31850, sample SAMEA3708748) | human gut metagenome | biome: human gut; feature: human-associated habitat; material: faeces | place: China | collected 2014 ...
CCGGCTCGATCATCCAGAACTCGGCGGCGTGGCGGGTGGTAAAGCTCTTCTCCGCACGGAAGGTGGGGCCGAAGGTGTACACCTTGCCAAAGGCCATGGCCATGGCCTCGGCCTCCAGCTGGCCGGAAACGGTCAGGTTGACGGGCTTCTCAAAGAAGTCCTGGCTGTAATCCACGGTGCCGTCCTCGTTCTTGGGCACGTTCTGCAGGTCCAGCGTGGTGACCTGGAACATCTCACCGGCACCCTCGCAGTCGGAAGCGGTCAGCAGGGGAGAGTGGGAGTAGATGAAGCCATTCTCCTGGAAGAACTTGTGGATGGCATAGGCAGCCACGCTGCGCACGCGGAATGCGGCGTTGAAGGTGTTGGTGCGGGGGCGCAGGGTGGGCATGGTGCGCAGATACTCCATGCTCATCTTCTTTTTCTGCAGGGGATACTCGTCTGCGGGGCAGTCGCCCAGGATCTCCACGCTGTCGGCGTTCAGCTCAAAGGGCTGCTTTGCCTGCGGGGTCAGGACGATGCGGCCCACGATGCGCAGGCTGCTGTACAGACCGGTATGGATGACCTCCTCGTAGTTTTCCAGCTTGCCAGCCTCCAGCACGACCTGCAGGGTCTTGAAGCAGCCGCCGTCCGACAGGGCGATGAAGCCGATGTTCTTGGAATCACGGATGTTCTTGGCCCAGCCGCACACGGTGACCACCGTGCCGTCGGCGGGAGTGTTCTTGTACAGCGAGACGATCTCAGTACGTTCCATCTTTTTTTCCTCCGATATAAAAATAAAAAGACAGCTTTGCCCTGAATTTTCAGGGCGAACAAGCTGTCTTGTAATGTCCGCGGTGCCACCTGAATTACCGGAAGTGTCCGGTCGCTCGCGCGCTCCAATAAGCGCTGCCCTGGTAACGCTGGGCTTTGCGGCGCACCTACTGGCGGCGGAATGCCGTGTTCAGCTTGCAGCTCCCGGGTGTTCGTTCACGCACTGGCCCGCACGCGGCTCTCAGCTGCTGCCGCGCTCTCTGTAGCGTCCGGAATGCGTTACTTTTCCCGATCCTTGCTTTTCGGTAATTCTAAAAATAGCACAGCAGCACCGGTTTGTCAATCGGCTTTTTGTGGAAAAACGGTTGAATTCTGACGGAAAGGATGCTATTATTTATTCTGCTATAATATGTGCATTGCACAAAACGGAACAAACATGAAGATTGGCTTTGTCCTGAGGAGTAGAGCATGAACGAAAATCAAACAACGTATAATCACGAAGAAGAGATCGACCTGATTCAGCTTGCATTTTCTATTCTGCATAAGTATCGTCAGATTCTTATGACTGTAGTGGTCTGTGCGGTGCTGGCAGCAGGCTTTGGCCTGGCAAAGAACGCTTATTCCAGTTATGCGGCAGGCAAGGCTGCGGACAGCGAGGACATTGCCGTGGCAAAGAGTGCTGCTCAGCAGAAATATGACGAGGAAATGCTTGCCTATCGTGAGGAAAAGACAAAACACGACACAAATGTACAGGAATGCCAGGAAGAACTGTTGGAAAATCAGCAGGTCATTGAGAGTACGAAGATCAAGATCCAGAATACCCAGGAATACTTGGATAATTCTGTTCTGAACACGATTGATCCTTACAATGTGCCGGTGGCGCAGACGGATTTGTATGTCTCTACAGATTACAAGATCATGCCGGGGATGGATTATCAGAATGTGGACTATACCGATGCGGTGCTGAAGGCATACTCTTCTCTGATCACGAACAGCGAGACCATGGCCAAAATCGCAAAAACTGTGGGCATGGAGGAACGCTATCTGCGGGAACTGGTAAGTGTGAGTGGTGATTCTTCCACCCGACTGCTGACAATTCGTGCTTATGGTGCGGATGAGGCTACGGCAAATAAGATTTTGGACGCATTGCTGGTGCGGATGGAGGATGTTCAGCCCACCATCCAGAGCACTGTTGGCTCCCACAGCATTACGCAGCTGACTCGAACCAGTACGGTATCTGTAATGACTTGGCTGCGTGATAATCAGCAGCAGAATCGGGATGATCTGACGAATTTGCAGAATCAGGTTACCACTTTGGAGGCTGCTGACCGTGTTCTGGAACAGAGCATTGAGGATGAACAGCAGGCTCTGGAAGCTATGAAACTGCCGGAAAAGCCGAAAGAGACAGGAAACTCGATGGCAAAGATGGTGATATTGGGTGCACTGCTGGGCGGTGTGCTTGCCTGCGGCGTGGTCGTGGTCAGGTTCCTGCTGGACGGCATGGTCTACTCGGCCAGCGAGCTGAACCGCTCCACCGGCCTGCCCGTGCTGGGCGCGCTGGCCAGCGACCGCACCAAGAAAGCCGGAAAGCTGGATGCAAAGCTCTATCAGATGGAGGGCCGCCCCGATGGCAGCGCGGACGCTGAGATGCTCTGCCTGATGGCTCAGACCATCCGCAGCCGCGCCCCGGAGGCGAAGAATATTCTGGTTACCGGCGATCTGCCTGCGGACCAGCTGGAAGCACTGGCCGCTGCCCTGCAGGCCACGGAACCCCTGCGCGGCCAGAGCGTGACCGCCGCCGAGAGCATCCTCAAGACCGCTGCCACCGTGCCCCATGTGGTGACTGCCGATGCCATTGTGCTGGCTGCCGACTGCACGGTCACCCGCACCGATGCCGTGCGGGAGCAGAACGAGAAGATCGTTCGGCTGGGCAAGCAGATCCTGGGCTGCATCGTATACGAATAAACAATCAAAAATGCCGCTGGTCAGCCAGCGGCATTTTTGATTGCTTGGATCAGCCCATTGGCGGCAAGCTGCCCGGCATAGAGGGCCTCGTTCAGGTTGTTGCCGTGCCCGCCGATCTCTATGAGCAGGCTGCCGGGGGTCAGATCCTGATTGTAGAACCGGTAGCTGAACAGGACCGGGCGGGTGAAGCCGGGGTACAGGCCCTCCATGGCGGTTTCCCAGGCGGCGGCAAAACGGAGGTTGAGCCGGTAGTTGGGCAGGCTGACCGTGGTGCCGTTGTCGCACCCGCAGATGATCATCACCTGCGCTGCCTGCCGCCCGTTGACGGTGCACACCGGGGCCATGCGGGAGCCGTTCTCAGTCTCGATGGCATCCCGGTGGACATCCAGCACGATCTTGATGCTGGGATACTGCGATAAGTATTGCTGCACCACCGCGCGGCTGTTGGCATAGCTGCCGGTGTAGCTGGGGTAATCGTTCAGGGTCTCATCGTGCAGGGTGTTGAGCCCGGCGGCGTTGAGGGTGTCCGCCATCACCCGGCCCACAGCGCACATATTGAAGTCCCGGTCGGTGGTGCGGGAACCGTCCCCCGGGCGGTACCACAGCCCTGCCGAGAGCCGGTAGTCCTCAGTGGCATGGGTGTGCATGATGAGGATCTGCGGGTCGGGGCTGTTCCACTCCACCGCAAAGGGGAGCGGGTTGGTGATCTCGGCGGCGACATCTGTGCTGGAGACGTTGGTGTTGTTCTTGATGCTGCCGCTGCCGCAGGGAATGTATTTCTCCCCGCTGCCCTGCGGATAGTTCTTTTCCAGGATGGCACCGGCTCCCTCCGGGCGGGCCTCATCGCCTTCCAGCGGGACAAGATAGGCTTCAATGCCACCGGCAGGCAGGGCGGGAGCCTCCTGTGCAGGCTCTGCCTGTGTTTCCTGCGCGGGTTCGCTTGCGGCCTGTGCGGCGGCCTCGGAAAGGTCTTTCCGGCTCAGGGAAAGGGCGGTCTGCACGGCGGGCAGCGGCCCGATGACCACTGCTGCCAGCGTGAGGAGCAGCTGGTGCGCAAACAGTGCCAGCCCCAGCGCAAGGCCTGCCGCTGCCGCAAAAGGCAGGGAATGCCCGCACCCCGCCATTTCCCGCCTGCGCATGGAACCTCACCCCCTTCTGCAAAATAGATATGAGAGAACCGCTCCGTCAATGCGAACGCATTGCTGCCTCTCCCGGCAGGAGCGGCAAACCGGCAGCAGCATAAATCTGGCCCCTATCAGGGGAGCAGGCAAGCGAAGGCGAGACCGAGAGGGTTACCCCACCAGCCAGCACAACTGCGCCACACTCAGCTTTGGCTGCAGGGCCCGGTTGATGGCAGCCCCCAGCAGGGCCGCGCCGTGGGCGATGACTCCGTCCAGATCCCGGGGCGTGACGACCAGATCCCGGCCCTCTTCGGCCTGCATCAGGGTGGGAATGCCCGCCGCAAGGACAGGCACACCCAGCCGGGCGGCATCCAGATGCCGGGAGTGGTCGGGCTGGGCCGGGTGGAGTCCGGTGTCTGAAAACTGGAGCGTCCGGCCCAGCCGCTCCGGCTCAGCAGAGCAAAGGCTGTCCACACAAAGCAGGGCGGCGGGGCGCAGCTCCCGTACCAGTGCCCCGGCCAGCTGCTGTAAGCTCAGGCCCGTGGCCGCCGATACCCCCGGAGCCACAGCCGCCACCGGCCGGATGCCCTGCACCGGTACGGTGTGCGGCCCCATGGTCACGAACACCTTCTGCACCGTGCGAGGGCCCAGAGCATCCGCCGTGACCCGGCGGTTGCCCACCCCCAGCACCAGTACCGGGCCTTCGGGCGGCAGCAGGGGCCGCAGCTCTGCGGCGGCGGCTTCGATCACGGCGCTGTCCCGCTCGTCCAGCAGGCTCACGCTGGGGACCTCCAGCGTCACATACCGGCCCCGCGGCCGCGCCAGCCCCTCCCGCGAGATCTCTACCCGGGTGATCGTCACGCCGCCCTGACGGGCCGTTGCCACGCGCACCCCGGCGGGCAGGGCGGTTTTGCCCGGCTGGCCGAACAGTTCATCGGCAAGGTCAGTTTCCCGCATTTTGCATCCCCCATCCGGCTGAATTTCCGTATTTGGGCGCTTTTCCCGCCCAAACGGTACCAGAAGTATGGGAAAATGAAAAATTTCTAAACAAAAATTCAAAAAAGGCTTGCGCTGGTACGGCAAATATGGTATCATAAGGTGCGCTGTTATAGGTAGCCAAGGAGGTGGAACGAATGCCTAACATCAAATCTCAGAAGGACCGCGTCGTGCAGGCTGCTGCAGAGCAGGCTCACAACAAGGCCATTAAGACCAACCTGAAAACAGTCGTCAAGAAGGCAGACGCTGCCATCGATGCGAATGCCGCTGACAAGGACGCAACCGTCCTGGCTGCTGTTTCCGCGATCGACAAGGCTCGCGCTAAGGGTGTCATCAAGAAGAACACCGCTTCTCGCAAGATCAGCCGTATGGCCAAGCGTGCAAACAAGAACGCCTGATTTACGACAGATCAAGTGATCGACTGACGAACAAAACCTCTGTATCGGGAACCCGATACGGGGGTTTTTGTTTTTCCAGCAGCTGTTCCGGGGGCAGGGGTGCGGGCTGCTCTGCCAGCGCCCAGAACACCCAGCCTGCAGGCACAGCAGCCGCCAGCACCAGCCCGGGCCAGAGCACGGCGGGATATGTAAGGGCCTCGCTGCCGGGCAGGAATACCGCCGCCGCGCAGAGCACAAGGGCTGTCCAGCCCTCCCATAAGATCGTTGCAAGAGTCTCGCGCATGACTATCGTCTCCTTTTCTGGAAAAGTATACCATGCAGAGGGCGCGAATGGGCGCAGAAAAGGACGATACACGAAAAAAGTGTATCGTCCTAGGAAGGGTTCTGCTTCAGTTCTGGTCGTGGCTGCGGCCCACCAGCGAACAGACCACGCCGCAGACAAGGCTGGTGGTGATGCCTGCAGCAGCGGCGGTCAGCCCGCCGGTCAGGATGCCGATGGCTCCCTCTTCGGCAAGGGCGGTGCGCACGCCTTTGGCAAGCAGATGCCCGAAGCCCAGCAGGGGAACGGTGGCACCGCAGCCTGCAAACTCGGCCAGCGGCGCGTACCACCCAAGGGCCGAAAGCACCACGCCCGCCACCACATAGCCTGTCAGGATGCGGGCGGGGGTCAGGGCGGTCAGGTCGAGAAAGAGCTGGCCCACCACGCAGATGGCCCCGCCTGTAACGAATGCCCAGAAATAGTTCATGTGTTCCCTCCGTTCGGTTCCTCCGGAGCCGCCAGCTCCACCAGGTGCGAGATGGCGGGGATGCTCTCCTTCTGCAAAAAGGTGGTCTGGCTCATCAGTGCGCCTGTGGCCAGAAAGAGAATCCGGCGCTGCCCCCGCCGCTCCAGCCGGGGCAGGAGATGCCCGCAGAGCACTGCTGCACAGCACCCCGGCCCCGAAGCGCCGCTGTGCACCGACTGGCCCTCGGCATCATAGAGGAGGGAACCGCAGTCCACGTGGTTCTTGAGGAGCAGGCCCTCGGCGGCCAGCAGCTCCCGGAACAGCTGACTGCCCACATGGCCCAGGTCGCCGGTGCAGATGGCATCGAACTCCTGCGGCTGGGTGTTGGTATCAGTGAGGTAGCGCAGGAGCGTTGCCGCCGCAGCCGGAGCCATGGCGGCCCCCATGTTGTTGATGTCCCGGATGCCCAGATCCTGCACCCGGCCAAAGGTCACGGCCCGGATGCCAACCCCCTGCCCGGCAGGGCGGAGCAGGCAGGCCCCTGCCGCCGTGGCAGTCCATTGGGCGGTGGGGGTGCGCACGGCTCCGTAGGAAAGCGGGGTGCGGAACTGCCGCTCGGCGGTGCAGAAGTGGCTGGAGGTCATGGCCAGCAGGCCGTCTGCCATTCCGGCGCTGCACAGGCAGGCCCCAACACCCAGCGCCTCGGCCATGGTGCTGCAGGCCCCGAACAGCCCCGCAAAGGGCAGGCCCAGCGCCCGGGCCGCATAGCCCGAAGCCGTGCACTGGGCCTGCAGGTCTCCGGCCAGCAGGAGGCTCACATCCTTTTCGGTGGCGTGGGCTTTTTTCAGGCAGAGCCGTGCCGTCTGTAATTGCAGCTGCGTTTCAGCGGCCTCCCAGCTGGCCTGCCCGAGGCGGTTGTCACTGTGCAGCTCATCGAACTCTGCCGTCAGCGGGCTTTCGCCCTCCTTTTTGCCGCCGATGCAGGCGTGTGCGGCGATGACAGGCGGTTTTGGAAAGATCAGGGTGTCACCCCGGCGGGTCGCCATGAAAAAATCCCCCTTTCAGGGCTGTTTTTCTTTGGAATTTGTGCTATAATAGCGCTCGTGCGATATTCTGCTCCATCCGCTTTGCCGGGAAACTGCAATTTTTGCATCCCGGCAGGCGTATTGTAGACAGAGCGGTCAGCCGCCCAGCAGCCAGAGCACCCCGCCGTAGACCACGGCGGCCAGAGTGCCGTACACGATGACCGGCCCTGCAATGGTGAACATCTTGGCTCCGGTGCCGCAGACCCGGCCCTCGGGCTTGAACTCGATGGCGGCGCTGACCACGGCATTGGCAAAGCCTGTGATGGGCACCAGCGAGCCTGCACCGGCTCTGGCGGCAAGCTTCTGGTAGAGGCCCAGCGTGGTCAGCAGGGCCGACAGCACGATGAGGGTGCAGCTGGTCAGGGTGCCGGCAAGCTCGGCATCCAGCCCCATACCAAGATACCACCCGCGCAGCACCTCGCCCAGCAGGCAGATGCCGCCGCCCACGCAGAAGGCCCACAGGCAGTCGGAGCCCAGAGGGGAGCGGGGGCCGACCTGTTTCACCCGCCGCGCGTATTCTTCCGCTGTCATCTTCATCGCTGTCACCTCGGGTTTAGGATGCCCCCGGAGAAACATAATATACAGAAAACGAACCGAGAAAGAAGGTCTCTTATGAATCAGCAGCAACCCATCCACCGCCGCCGCCTGACCCGGGCAGAGATCCGGCGGCGGCGACGCAACCGCGCCATCCGCCGCATCGCCGGGCTGACCCTTGTGGTCTGCGTGGCCGTGGGCGGTGTGTCTTTCCTGCTTTCCCGCCGCAAGGCTCCGGTGCCCACGGCGGATGCCGCCGGGAGCGCCGCCAATAGTGCGGCCAGCAGTCTGCCGTCGGCTGCGCCGGGCAGCAAGGCGGAGAGCAGCGCCGTGAGCGGAGCCGCCGCCGAGAGCGTGGAGAGCCGGGACAACCTGCTGGGCCTGACCGCCGCCGAGGCGAAGGCCATGCTGGCCGACCCGCTGATGATCCTTGTGAACCACACCAATAAGATGCCGGAAAACTACACCTTTGAGACCGCCGAGTGCGGCTCCAAGACCGCAGTGAACAAGACCCTGCAGACCGTGGCCTGCAATGCCTTTCTGGAGCTGCAGAAGGCCGCTGCTGCGGAAAATGTGACCGTCTGGATGCAGAGCGGCTACCGCAGCGTGTCCTACCAGACCAATCTCTACGAGAAAAAGACCAACTATTATAAGCAGCAGGGCTATGACGATGCCAAGGCGAAGGAAATGGCCGCCGCTGTTGTCAACCCGCCGGGCTACTCCGAGCACAACTGCGGCCTGGCTGCAGACCTGAACAGCCCCGAGCACACCGGCCTGGACGAGGGCTTTGAGAACACGGCCGCCTTCCGCTGGCTCTGCCAGCACGCCGGGGAGTACGGGTTCATCCTGCGCTACCCCAAGGGGGCCGAGGAGAAGACCGAGATCACCTATGAGCCCTGGCACTGGCGCTATGTGGGCGTGGAAAACGCCGCGAAGATCAACGCCAGCGGCCTGTGCTTTGAGGACTATATCGCCGCCCTGCAGCAGATTGCGGGCTGAGCGGCAAAGCGCTGGTGAAGAAACCGTAAAATCTTCTGCCTGCCGTTTGCAATTCGGGCTTTGATATGGTAAGATAACAATGGTTCGTTGTCGGAAACTCTTCCGCGTGGGCGAACCGGTGTAAAACAGATAAAAGAGGGAATAATCCATGAAACTTCGTGCTAAAATCATTCTGACCGCTGCCTCTCTGGCCCTGAGCTGTGCTCTGCTGGCCGGCTGCGGTTCTTCTTCCGGTTCTACCGCTTCTTCTGCCGCGTCCTCTGAGCCTGCCTCCACTGTGCTGAGCCAGGCTTCCAGCATCCCGCTGGGCGAGGACAACAGCACCGATGCCCTGAACGCACCGTTCGAGACCCTGCTGAATGCCAACCCCATCTCCAACCAGTTTGAGATCGCTGCCATGAACATTGAGTACGATTTCAACCTGCCTGCTGAGGATGTGGTGAGCTACAAGGGCGTGAAGAGCAACGACAACGGCGATGCCGGCATGGTGCTGGTCATTGAAGCTGCTGACGGCAAGGCTGAGGAGGTTGCAAACCAGCTGACTGCTTACCAGCAGGATCAGGTGGCGTTCTACGGCAACTACGCTGAGTTCGCACAGGCCCAGGAAAATGTGGAGAACGCCGTGATCGCCTTCAAGGACAACACCGTGGTCATGGTCATCGCTTCCAACGAGTGCACTGCCGATCTGGACAGCGCGGTGGACAGCGCACTGGGAGAGTAAAATAAAACTGAATGGGGCTGCTGCAGGCCCTCTCCGTCAATGCTCCGCACTGCCGCCTCTCCCAAAGGGAGAGCTGACGAGCGCAGCGAGTGTGAGAGGGCATCTGCAGCAGCTCTTTTTTTAAAAGGAGGTCGAAGCCTTGGTTTTCAGCACCATCATCTTTCTGTTCCGGTTTCTTCCCATCACGCTGGCGCTGTATTACCTTGCGCCCGCAAAGCTCAAGAATACGGTGCTCTTTGTGTGCAGCCTGGTGTTCTACTGCTGGGGTGAGGTCCGGTTCTTCCCGGTCATGCTGGCCCTGATCCTCATCAACTATCTCTGCGGCCTGGGGCTGGAAGCGTTTGACGCAAAGCCCGGCGTGCGCAAGGTGCTGCTGCTGGTCGCCCTTGCAGCCAGCCTGGGGATGCTGTTCTACTTCAAGTACGCAAACTTTGTCCTGCGCAGCATCAACAGCCTGCTGGGCACCGGTTTTGCGGCCATTCAGGGCATCAGCGTCCTGCCGCTGGGCATCAGCTTTTATACCTTCCAGACCCTTTCCTACACCATTGATGTCTACCGCCGGGAGGTAAAGACTGAGCACAACATCATCGACTTCGGCGCTTATGTTGTCATGTTCCCCCAGCTCATCGCGGGCCCCATCGTCAAGTATCGGGATGTCTCGGCCCAGCTGCATGTTTACAAGCATCGTTACAGCTTGCAGCAGATCGAGGAAGGCATGACCCTGTTCACCTTCGGTCTGGCAAAAAAGGTTCTGCTGGCGGATGCCGTCGGCGCACTCTGGACAGACATCATCGGCATTGCCGACAACCCTTCCACCACCTTTGTGGGCCTTGCCAATGCGTCCACGCCGCTGGTCTGGCTGGGTGTCATCGCCTATTCGCTCCAGCTCTACTTTGATTTTTCCGGTTACTCCCTGATGGCCATCGGCATGGGCAAGATGCTGGGCTTTGATTTCCCCCAGAACTTCAACTTCCCCTATATCTCCCGCTCCATCACCGAGTTCTGGCGGCGCTGGCACATGACCCTTTCCGGCTGGTTCCGCGAGTATGTCTATATCCCGCTGGGCGGCAACCGCAAGGGCCTGAAGCGGCAGATCTTCAACCTGTTCGTGGTGGAGCTGCTCACCGGCATCTGGCACGGTGCAGACTGGAACTTTATCTGCTGGGGCCTGTACTACTTTGTTTTGCTGGCCCTTGAAAAGCTGTTCCTGCTCAAGTATCTGGAAAAAGGCAGGATCTGGCCCCACATCTACACCATGTTCCTTGTGGTGGTGGGCTGGGCCATGTTTGTGGGCAACGAGGCCGGGGTGGGTTTCGGGCTGCTGTTCCGCAAGCTCTTCCTCCCCTCGGGCGGTGCGTCTCCGGTCTACTTCCTGCGCAACTACGGCGTGCTGCTGGCGGTCAGCATCCTGTGCTGCACCCCGCTCATTGAGAAGCTCTGGAACGCCCTGCGCAAACACACCGTGACCCGTGTGGCTGCGGTGCTGGTGCTGCTGGTGCTCTCCACGGCGTATGTGGTGGGCAGCACCAACAGCCCGTTCCTGTATTTCAACTTCTGAGGAGGGGACCTGAATGGACAAGCATACAAAGAAAACTCCCTCTCTGTTCCGGTATCCGGTACTGGTGGCCTTCGGGCTGTTCTTTATCGGGCTGTTCGTGCTGGATATGGCCACGCCCGACCGCGCATACAGTGAACTGGAAAACACCACCCTGACCCAGCGGCCCAGGCTGACCGCCGTTTCCGCCGACGGGCTGAACAACTACTTCACCAGCTACACCCGATACGTCAAGGATCAGGTGTTTGGCCGCGACCAGTGGATCAGCCTGCAGAGTGCGGCGGAGACCACCCTCTTTCAAAAGACCCAGAGCGGCGGCATCCTGCTGGGCCGGGAGCACATGATGTTCGCCCGGCATTACAGCATCCTGAAAAATGAGGAAAAGGGGATGGCCAAGAACCTTGCCGCCGTCCAGAGCCTTGCCCAGCGCTACCCGGGCAGGGTGAACCTCATGCTGGTGCCGTCGGCCTCGGTGGTCTACCCTGAGAATATCCCGGCGGGGGCACCTCAGATCGATGAGAAGGGCATTCTGGAAGGCGTTGCCGCACAGGGGGAGGCCTACGGGCGGTTCATTGATGTCCTGCCCGCCCTGACGGAGCACAAAGGGGAATACCTCTACTACCGCACCGACCACCACTGGACGACGCTGGGAGCCTACTACGCCTACCAGCAGTTCTGTGAGACGCTGGGCCTGACCCCCTTTGACCGGGATGCCCACACGGCCGAGACCTGTAAGGATTTCTACGGCACGCACTACTCCAAGGCCCGCACCTGGAATGCCGAACCCGACACCATTACCTGGTACGACCTGCAGAACAGCCTGACGGTCTGGAACGTCACCGGCCCGGGCCAGCCCACCGAGGGCACCACCACCGGCCTGTACGATCTGGACAAGCTGAAGGTGTATGATAAGTACGCCATGTTCCTGCACGGCAACAACGGCCTGAGCCGGGTGGAGGGTGACGGCACCGGTAAGATCCTGGTCATCAAGGACAGCTATGCCAACAGCTTTGTGCCCTACCTGACAGCCAACTATGCGGCCATCGACGTGGTGGATTTCCGCAACTATAACTATGGGCTGGACCAGCTCATTGCGGCCAACGACTACGACCAGATCCTTGTGCTGTACAGTTATGCCAGCTTCACCACCGATCCGTATCTCTACCGCGCGGGCGTGGCAGGCTGAGTGGAAAATTATTGCAGTGCTTTTCACCAAACTTTCGTTTGTTTTTTCATGCGACTTTCCGATTTTTGATTGTTTTTCACAAAATCCATTGCATGAAACTGTTTCGTGTAGTAATATAAGGCTAGAAACCGGATGGTAAATTGGGAAAGAAGACCATCGGTTCAAGCTGCTCAAAAAAGGAGTATGAGACCTATGAACAAGAACATGAATCTGCCTGCTGAATACGCGGTGCTTTCCGAAGAAGAGATGACCTATACCCAGGGCGGTTCCGATATTGGCGGCTTTGCATCCGCTGCCGCTACGGTCGTGGGTGCTGTGGTGCTGGGTGCCAGCTATATCTGGGGCATTTCCGCTTCCAAGGACTGGCTGAACAAGAAGAGCAACCGTGAGGGCAACCTCTTCACCGTTCTGGGCCGTGCCGCAGATGCTATCGGCGAGGATATGTCCAAGTCCGCAGCCAATTTTGTCCGGGATGCCGTTTCCAGCACCATGGTGGTGGCTCTGGCTCCCCTGAGCGCTGTTCTGCTGATCCTGTAAGCCGGGAAAGTGGGATACCGGGTCTGTTTTCTGTAACCTGCGGTGTACGATGCACCGTGCAATAAATGCTTTTGTAAAGGAGTATTATTATGGAAAAGAAGCTCATGCTGCCCGCGAACTACAACGTGATGAACGAAGAAGAAATGACCTATACCAGCGGCGGCGACGGTTTTACCGCTCCGTTTGCTGTGGGTTGGACGATCGGCGCAGTCATTTCTGTTGCAAACCTGATTTGGGGTCTGGATCAGACCCGTACCTGGATCAAGAACAACAAGAAGAACGGCGAGAATATCACCGATCTGGCAGCAAAGGGCATCAATGCCGCTGCCGATTACATGGGTAAGTCCATCGGCAACGCAATCGTTGGCGTTTACACCGCTCTGAACCTGACCGGCTGGTGGCCCGTTACCGCAATCGCCTGGGTCACGGCCTGATCGTTCTGACCAGACAGCCCGGAGAACTCCAAAGAACAACACAGGGCGGCGGCTCTCCCCAAGCGGGCGGGCCGCCGCCTTTTTTGTTCACAAATTGTCTCTGGAAATATCCTGTCGGTTGGGGTATACTAGAGCCATAAGTAAGAATCACTCCTTCTTTTGAGGGAACTGACCGCCCCCGCAGAGGGTGCGGATAAAAAATGGAGGGAACCAATATGGCTGTTGTTACCATTACCAAAGAAAATTTTGAAGCCGAGGTGCTGCACAGCACAAAGCCTGTTCTGCTGGACTTCTGGGCCACCTGGTGCGGCCCCTGCCGGATGCTGAGCCCCATCGTGGACGAGGTAGCCGAGGAGCGCACCGATGTCAAGGTGGGCAAGGTCAATGTGGATGAACAGCCCGAGCTGGCCTCCCAGTTCGGCGTGATGAGCATCCCCACCCTGCTGGTGTTCCGCGACGGCAAGCTTGTGAATCAGGCTGTGGGTGCCCGCCCCAAGGCCGGTGTGCTGGCTCTTCTGGGCTAAAAGAAAAAATCGAGCTGTATGGCCGCTGCCTGTTTTTGAATGGGCGGCGGCCTTTTTGCATCCCCGGTTTTCGCTCTCCATCATCTGTTTTGGCGCTGGGGTGAAATGATTTCGCCTTTCTGTACAAACGCACAGAAAAACGGTAAGATAGGGCTGAAAAGCTGTCGCTTTCATACTTTACAACTTTATCTCGATAAAGTAAAATAAACAAAAGAAGTGGGAAATACGCAGAGAGGGAACGAGGAGATCGAGATGGAATTCAGTCTGGACAGTTTGCAGCCCAAGGAGCGGGCCTCCTTTGCGCTGCGGGCGCTGTATGAGGCGGCGGGCTGCCGCAAATATCACATGGGCCGCTTTGAGGAATACGGGCTTTATCAGGAGAACCGGAGCTTTTTGTCCTCGGAGCAGGTCATCACCTTCACCGACCTGGATGGCCGTCTGCTGGCGCTCAAGCCGGACGTGACCCTGTCCATTGCCAAGACGGCCCAGCCTGCCCCCGGCGAGACCCTGCGGTATTACTACCATGAGAACGTCTACCGCCCATCGGCAGAGAGCCACACCTTCCAGGAGATCTCCCAGATGGGCCTTGAGATGCTGGGCGCGGTGGGGGAAACACAGGTGCAGCAGGCGGTCCGGCTGGCAGCGCAGAGCCTGGCCCAGCTGGGGGCCGCGTGGGTGCTGGAAGTCAGCCACATGGGCTATCTGTTCGGCCTGTTCGACGCACTGGGCGTGCCGGAGAATGCCCGCCCCGGCCTACTGGAAAAGCTGCGGGAAAAGAATGCGCACGAGCTGCGCCGCGCCGCGCAGGCCGCCGGGCTGGATGCCGCCGGGGCCGCTGCCCTGATCGGCCTGCTGGAGCTTTCCGGCAGCTGTGAGGAAACGCTGGCAAAGGCAGAGAGCGCCTGCCGCAACGACCGGATGCGCGCCGCCGCCGCTGAGCTGCGGGCATTGGCCAAAACGCTGGAGGCCTCCGGCGGGGCGGTCCGCCTTGACCTGAGCCTTGCCGGTGAGATGGAATACTACAACGGGCTGGTCTTTCAGGGCTACCTGCAGGGCCTGCCGCGGCCCCTGCTCAAGGGCGGCCGCTATGACCTGCTGATGCAGAAGTTCACCCCCGGGGCCGGGGCCATCGGCTTTGCGGTCTATCTGGACGAGCTGGACCGCCTGAGCGCCCCCACCCCGCCGGTGCAGAGGAACAGCACGGGCCGGGTCATGCTGAATGTGGCCCTGCCCAAGGGCCGTCTGGGCGACAGGATGTATGACCTGCTGGCCCGCATCGGCTACGGCTGCGCCGAGGACTACAACGCCACCCGAAAGCTGGTGGTGGAGAACCCTGCGGCAGGCATCCGCTACTTCCTTGTCAAGCCCAGCGATGTGGCCATCTACGTTGAGCACGGCGCGGCAGATGTGGGCATCGTGGGCAAGGATATCCTCACCGAAGCCTCTGCCGATGTCTACGAGCTGCTGGATACCGGCCTTGGCAGGTGCCGGATGTGCGTGGCTGCCCCGGCGGATTACAAGGATGACCCCAGCCGCCCGGTGCGGGTGGCGACCAAATTCGTCAACATTGCAAAGAGCTACTATGCGTCCATCGGGCGGGATATCGATATCATCAAGCTGAACGGCTCCATTGAACTGGCCCCCATTCTGGGCCTTTCCGATGTTATTGTGGATATCGTGGAGACCGGCACCACCCTGCGGGAGAACGGCCTGCGGGTGGTCACCGAGTTCATGCCCATTTCGGCCCGATTCATTGCCAATAAGGCCAGCTACCAGTTCAAGCACAACGAAATGGATGCCATGCTGGAAGCGCTGCGCAAGACCTTGCAGGAGGAAACAAAATGATCAAGCTGTATAATTTTGATGAGCTCAGGCCCGAGGAGATCCTGAACCGGGACATCCGCGCGGAGAAAAACGTGGAGGATGTGGTGGACGGCATCATTGCCGAGGTCCGCGCCCGGGGCGATGAGGCACTGAAGGAGTACGCGCTGAAATTTGACGGGGCAAAGATCGATGACCTGCAGGTGACGCAGGCGGAGATCGACGAGGCCTTTGCCAATATGGACCCCTATTTCCTTGAGACCCTGCGGAAGGCTGCCGCCAACATTGAGAGCTTTCACCGCCAGCAGGTGCACAAGAACTTTGTGATCAACGAGAAGCCCGGCATCGTGCTGGGCCAGAAATATACCCCCATTGAAAAGGCGGGCGTATATGTGCCCGGCGGCACGGCGGCCTATCCCTCCACCGTGCTGATGGATGTTATCCCGGCCAAGGTCGCGGGCGTGTCAGAGATCGTGATGACCACCCCCGCCGGAAAGGACGGCAGGGTGAATCCGGTCATCCTTGCCGCCGCCGCCACCGCCGGTGTGACCAAGATTTTTAAGACCGGCGGTGCACAGGCCGTGGCCGCGCTGGCCTACGGCACCCAGAGCATCCCGGCGGTGGACAAGATCGTCGGCCCCGGCAACATCTACGTTGCCACCGCCAAGCGGAAGGTGTTCGGCAAGGTGGGCATTGATATGATCGCCGGCCCCAGCGAGATCCTGGTGCTGGCCGACGGCGGCTGCAACCCCGCCTGGGTGGCGGCAGACCTGCTGAGCCAGGCCGAGCACGACAAGCTGGCCAGCCCTGTTCTTGTCACCGACAGTCCGGCGCTGGCCAGGGCCGTGCAGGCAGAGCTGGAGGTGCAGATCCCCCAGCTGCCCCGTGCCGCCATTGCCCGCGCCAGCGTGGACGACAACGGGAAGATCATCGTCTGCACCGACCTGCACAAGGCCATTGAGGCCTGCAACATCATTGCGCCGGAGCATCTGGAGGTCTGCGTGGAGGACCCCTTCGGGGTGCTGAACGAGATCAAAAACGCGGGCAGCATCTTCCTGGGCCGCAATGTGCCCGAGGCGCTGGGGGATTACTTTGCAGGCCCCAACCACACCCTGCCCACCAGCGGCACGGCCCGCTTCTCCAGCCCGCTGGGTGTGGACGACTTTGTGAAGAAGTCCAGCTTTCTCTACTATACCCGCGAGGCGCTGGGCGAGGTGGCACCTCGCATTGCCGATTTTGCCGAGCGCGAGGGCCTGCACGCCCATGCGAAGAGTGTGACGATAAGATATGAAGAGGACTAAAGGCGGCTCGCCCTCTCCGTCATTGCTTTGCAATGCCACCTCTCCCAAAGGGAGAGGCTTTGGCAATTTCCCGTAAGGTTACGGAAAACCGCCAGAGGCTCCCCCTTTGGGGGAGCTGGCGCGAAGCGCCTGAGAGGGCGAGGACGCTGACAGTGAGGAAATTGCTATGAGTAAATATCTCTCTCCGAAACTTGAAACAGTCACCCCCTACACCCCGGGGGAGCAGCCGCAGGACCAGCAGTACATCAAGCTGAACACCAATGAAAGCCCCTATCTGCCCAGCCCGGCGGTGGTGGCGGCGGTGAGCGAGCATGAGGTGGAAAAGCTCCGTCTCTACTCCGACCCCGCCTGCACCGACCTGCTGAAAACGGCGGCGGTGCACTTTGGCCTGCAGCCGGATCAGATCATGCCCGGCAACGGCAGTGACGAGAACCTCTTTTTCGCACTGCGGGCCTTCTGCGACGAGACCCACCCGCTGGCCTATGCCGACATCACCTACGGCTGTTACAGCGTCTGGTGCGGGCTGATGCACATCCCCAGCCATATCATTCCGCTGAAGGAGGATTTCACCCTTGACCCCGCCGATTACTGCGGCCTGAACGAGACCATTGTCATCGCAAACCCCAACGCCCCCACCGGCTTGGCCCTGCCCCGCAGTGCCATCGAGGGCATCCTGAAAGCGAACCCTGACAATGTGGTCATTGTGGATGAGGCCTATGTGGACTTTGGCGGCGAGAGCTGCGTGCCGCTCATTGACCGGTACGACAACCTGCTGGTGGTGCAGACCTTCTCGAAATCCCGCCAGCTGGCCGGTGCGCGGCTGGGCCTTGCCATGGGCAGCGCCAGCCTCATCGCGGACCTGAACCGGGTCAAGTTCAGCCTGAACCCCTATAACATCAACCGCCTGACCTTGAAAGCAGGGCAGGCCGCGCTGGAAGATACCGTTTATTTTGAAAAGACCCGTGCCGCTATCGTGGACACCCGCACATGGACAAAACAGCAGCTGGAAGCCCGGGGCTTTGCGGTGCTGGACAGCCGCTCCAACTTCCTGTTCTCCTCTACACAAAAGAAAAACGGCGGCGAATTGTACCGGAAGTTGAAGGAAAAGGGCGTTCTGGTGCGTTACTTTGATGCCCCGCGCATTGAAAACTGGCTGCGCATCACGATCGGCACGCCGGAGCAGATGCAGATCTTCCTGAACACTCTTGACAAAATAATGGAGGAATGACCCATGCGGGAAGTGACACTGGAACGCAACACCAACGAGACCCAGATCGAGCTGACCCTGAATCTGGACGGTGCGGGACGCTATGAGGTGGACACCGGCTGCGGGTTCCTGAACCACATGCTGGAGCTGTTTGCCCGCCATGGCCGGTTTGACCTGGTGCTCACCTGCCACGGGGATGTGGAGGTGGATTACCACCACACGGCTGAGGATATCGGCATTGCACTGGGGCAGGCCTTTGCCCGGGCGCTGGGCGAGATGCGGGGCATCCAGCGGTATGGCAGCTTCTACCTGCCCATGGATGAAGCGCTGGTGCTCTGCGCGGTAGACCTTTCGGGCCGGTGCACCCTGAACTGGGATGTCCACTGCAAGACCGAAAAGGTGGGCGATTTCGATGTGGAATGCGCCTCGGAGTTCTGGCTGGGCTTTGCCCGCAATGTGCCCGCTACGCTCCACTTTGTACAATTTGCAGGGGAAAATACCCACCACATCCTCGAAGCCTGCTTCAAGGGGGCAGGCCGCGCGCTGGCTGCGGCAGTCGCTGTTGATGCCGCCCACCGGGACGAGATCCCCTCCACGAAAGGACTGCTGGTATGATCGCGATCATCGATTACGGCGTGGGCAACCTGTTCAGCCTGCGCTCCAGCCTGACGCATCTGGGGCTGGAGGCTGTTGTGACCGCCGATGCACAGACCATCCGCAAGGCCGACCGGCTCATCCTGCCGGGGGTGGGGGCCTTTGGCGATGCCATGGACAAGCTCTCGGCCACCGGTCTGGTGCTGGTCATCCGGGAGCAGGCGGCGCAAAAGCCCCTGCTGGGCATCTGCCTGGGAATGCAGCTGCTCTTTGAAAAAAGCTATGAGTACGGCGAGCATGGGGGCCTGGGTTTTGTCAAAGGTGAGGTCTGCCCGCTGGAACCTGACCTGAAAGACAAAACTCTCAAGGTACCGCAGATCGGCTGGAACGCCCTGCACATCGTACGGGATGACCCGCTTTTCCGATACATCCGTGAGGGTGAGTATGTCTATTACGTCCACAGCTACTACGGCAAAAATTGTACCGAGAGTACACTTGCTGTCAGCGATTACTCCATCCCCGTGACCGGCGTGGTCAGGGCGGGCAGGGTGTACGGCACCCAGTTCCACCCCGAAAAGAGCGGGGAGACGGGGCTGCGGATCTTGAAGGCGTTTGCAGAATTGTAAACTGGCTCGCCCTCTCAGTCAAGGCCTGACGGATTTGCGAAGCAAAGACGGAGAGGGTAAGGCCGCTAAAGGAGAAACTATGAATCTATTCCCAGCCATTGACCTGCGGGACGGCAAAGTTGTCCGCCTGACGCAGGGAGATTACGACCGTATGACCGTTTACGGGGAGGACCCCTGTGCACAGGCCCGGCAGTTTGTGGAGGCCGGGGCCAGGTATCTCCACGTTGTGGATCTGGACGGCGCAAAGGACGGCACCCTTTCCAACTACGGATCCATTGCCGCGCTGGCAGAACAGGGGGGCTTGTACATCGAGGTGGGCGGCGGCATCCGCACGGAGGAGCGCATTGAAAAATACCTTTCTCTGGGCGTGGAGCGCTGCATCCTGGGCAGTGTGGCTGTGACGGATTTTGATTTCGCGGCCCGGATGCTGAAACGCTACGGCGAACGGATCGCCGTGGGGGTGGATGCCAGAGATGGATTTGTTGCCATCCACGGGTGGAAGGAGGTCAGCGCCGAAAAGGGCGTGGACTTCTGCAGGCGGCTGGCAGATGCCGGATGCACGGCCATCATCTACACCGACATTGCCTGTGATGGTGCCATGCAGGGCACGAATCTGGCGCTGTACCGCCAGCTGGCGGCAGAGATGCCGGGCGTGGCCTTCACGGCCAGCGGCGGCATCTCGTCGGAGGCCGAGCTGCTGGAACTGAAAAAGATGGGCACCGCTGCCGCGATCCTGGGCAAGAGCCTGTATACCGGGGCGCTGGATCTGAAACGTTGTGTAGAACTGGTGCAGAATTAAACGGAGGGGAACGAAAATGATCACAAAACGCATCATTCCCTGTCTGGATGTCCGGAATGGCCGGGTGGTCAAGGGCACGAACTTTGAGGGCATCCGGGATGTGGCCGACCCGGTGGAGATGGCCCGGATGTACAACGCCGCCGGTGCCGACGAGCTGGTGTTCTACGATATCACCGCCAGCTTTGAGGGCCGCGCTCTGTTCACCGATATCCTGACCCGGGTGGCAAGCGAGATCTTCATCCCGCTGACCGTAGGCGGCGGCATCAACACGCTGGAGGATTTTGACCGGGTGCTGAAATGCGGTGCCGATAAGGTCAGCGTCAACTCGGGCGCGCTGCGGGACCCCGGCCTCATCCCGGCGGCGGCCCAGAAATACGGCGATCAGTGCGTGGTGCTCTCGGCGGACGTGAAGCGGGTGAACGGCCAGTTCCGGGTGTTCGCCAAGGGTGGGCGCGAGGATACCGGTCGGGACGCGCTGGACTGGATCAGCTGGTGCGCGGCGCATGGCGCGGGGGAGATCTGCCTGAACAGCATTGACACCGATGGTGTCCGCACCGGCTTCGATCTCGAGATGCTGGACGCGGTCGCTGCCCGGGTGAATGTGCCTATCATCGCAAGCGGCGGCGCGGGCAGAAAGGAAGATTTCCTTGAGCTGTTCCACCACAAGGGCATCGACGCGGGCCTTGCGGCGGGCATTTTCCACCAGAAACTGCTGACCATCCACGACCTGAAAACCTATCTGAATGAAAATGGTGTCGAAATGCGGCTGTAAGCTCTTGCGTTTCGGGCAACTTTAGGATAAACTGTAAGTATCCCCTTTGGGGAGGGAGTATTGACCATGGAACTGAAATTTGATGAAAAGGGCCTCATTCCTGCCATCGTGCAGGATCACTACACCAAAGAGGTGCTCACCCTTGCCTACATGAACGCCGAGACGCTGGCACTGACCATTGCCGAGGGGCGTACGGTGTTCTGGAGCCGGAGCCGTCAGGAGATCTGGCGCAAGGGCGATACCAGCGGCAATGTCCAGCATGTGGTGTCCATCACTGCAGACTGCGACAAGGACGCACTGGTGGTGGAGGTGGTCAAGGACGGCCCTGCCTGCCATACCGGTGCCGAGAGCTGCTTCTTCAATGAAGTGTATGTCTCGCCGGAGCTCAAGCAGTTCAGCTGGCAGGGGCTTTACGAACTCATCCAGGGCCGCAGGGATCATCCCCAGGAAGGCAGCTACACCACCTACCTGTTCGAGAAGGGCAAGGAGAAGATCCTGAAAAAGGTGGGCGAGGAGTGCACCGAGGTCATCATTGCGGGAGAAAAAGAGGACAAGGCCGAGACCATCTATGAGATCAGCGACCTGGCATACCATGTGCTGGTGCTGATGGTGCAGGCAGGCATCACGGTGGAAGAGATCACCCGTGAGCTGGAAAAACGACACGTCATTGACCACAAGGTCAAACAGGAAAGGATGCAGTGATTTAGTTATGGCAGATTATAAGAAGTCCAGTGTTCATTGCCACTCGACGATGTGCGATGGCAGAAATACCTTGCAGGAAATGGCCAGTGCCGCCTGTGCACAGGGCCTGACGACCCTGGGCTTCTCCGGCCATAGCTATACTCAGCGGGACCGTGAGTACTGCATGAGCCCCAGCCGCACCGCCCAGTACAAGGCCACCATTGCAAAGCTCAAGGCAGAGTACAAGGGCAAGGTGGACATCCTCTGCGGCATCGAGTGGGACAGCCTGAGCGAGGACAAGCCCGAGAACTACGATTACTGGATCGGTGCGGCCCATCACCTGTACGGCAAGAACACCGGCAAGTACTACGAGATCGACTTCCGCCCGCAGGATCTGCACGACTGCATCTTTGATGATTTCGACGGTGACCCGCTGGCCGCGGTGGAGGCCTACTTTGCAGAGGTGGAGAAGGTTGCCGCCAAGGGCCCGGACATTCTGGCTCACATCGACCTCATCAAGAAGCTGAACGGCGAGGGTGAGTTCTTTGATGAAGAGGCTCCCCGCTACCGGGCCGCTGCCCTCAAAGCCCTGAGCACAGCCAAAGAGCACAACTGCCTGCTGGAAGTGAACACCGGCGGCGTTTACCGCGGCTACCGCAAGGACTTCTACCCCAGTGCATGGATGCTGGAGGAGTGGAACAAGATGGGCGGCAAGGTCATCATCACCTCCGACTCCCACGATGTTTCCAGCCTGACCTTCGGCTTTGAGGAAGCTGCTGCCGCCATCAAGGCAGCCGGCTTCACCAGCGTGGAGGTGCTGACCGGCCACGGCTTTGAGACCCAGGAGCTGTAAAAGAAAAATAAAGCACAACCCTCTCCGTTTTTGCTGCGCAATGCCGGGGAGGGTTGTTTTCCGTAAACTGTGAGGAACCTTATGACCCAAACTGCGAAAAAATCCCCCTTCAGCATGAATGTGGACCTGATGCACGGGCCCATTTTCAAAAACCTGCTGCTGTTCATGCTGCCCATCTTCATCTCCAGCCTGTTCCAGCAGCTCTATAACACCGTGGACACCATGATCGTGGGCAATGTACTGGGCGATGCCGCCCTTGCCGCCATTGGCTCCTGCGGCTCGATCTACGAGCTTCTGGTCGGTTTTGGCCTTGGTATCGGCAACGGTCTTGCAATCGTTGCAGCGCGCTCCTACGGGGCGCAGGATCACGATCTGCTCAAAAAGACCGTGGCAGGCTCACTGGTCATCGGTCTGGTGGCTTCCCTCTGCATTACGCTGGCGGGTGTGCTGGGCCTGCACCCGCTGCTTCTCATGCTGGACACCCCGGCGGAGATCCTGGACGATGCGTACCGCTACATCCTGACCATCGACCTGGGCGTGCTGGTCATGTTCGCCTATAACCTCTGCGCGGGCCTGCTGCGCGCCATTGGCAACAGCGTGATGCCGCTGGTGTTCCTGCTCATCTCCTCGGGCCTGAATGTGGTGCTGGATCTCCTGTTCATTGCAAGAATGGGCATGGGGGTGCAGGGGGCGGCTGTGGCAACGGTCATCTCGCAGGGCGTTTCGGTGGTGCTCTGCATCCTGTACATCTTCCTCAGAGTGAAGATCCTGCTTCCGGAAAAACAGCATTTCAGGGTGGGCAGCCACCTTTACTGGGAGTTGTTCAGCCAGAGCATCTCCATGGGCCTGATGAGCAGCATCGTCTCGGCTGGCTCGGTGGTGCTGCAGTACGGCATCAACGGGCTGGGCACGCTGGTCATTGCCGGTCACACCGCCGCCCGGAAGCTGTTCTCCTTTACCACCATGCCGGTCATGGCCATGGCATCGGCATGCTCCACGTTTGTTTCCCAGAACCGCGGCGCAAACCAGCCGGAGCGTGTCCGCAAGGGCATGAAGGAGATCGCCCTGTACAGCGTGGTGGTGGCCGTTCTGGCGATCTTTCTGATGCAGCTGGGCGCGGAGTGGATGGTGCGGCTCATCTCCGGCTCCAGCGAGTCTGTGGTGCTGGAAAACGGCGCACGGTATCTGCTCTGGAACGCGCCCTTCTACTCGGTGCTGGGTGTCCTGCTGGCCACCCGCTACGCCCTGCAGAGCCTGGGGCAGAAGGTCCTGCCCCTCTTCTCCAGTGTCATCGAGCTGGTGGGCAAGGTGGTATTCGTGCTCTTCTTCATCCCGAAGTTTGCCTATAACGCCGTCATCCTCTGTGAGCCCATCATCTGGTGCTTTATGGCGGCGTACCTCGTGCTGGTCTACCTGCACGACCCGTTTGTGTTCCCGAAAAAAGCAGAATAAGGAAAAGACCCGGCTGCCGATGACAGCCGGGTCTTTGTGTCTGCGGGAAGTGGATGAAACGGATCGGGCAATGGGGCTTACAGTGCCGAATAGCCGAAGCTGTTGACCAGTGCATCGATATGCTGGCCCGCCTTGCACATGGGGCACTCGCGGGAATCGAAGCTGGCATAATCGGGCAGGTTGGAGGGGTCAAAAATAGAGGTGACCGGGATGCCCAGGCACTCGGTGGCGGTGGCGAAGATGGCGCTCAGGCCTGCCACAGTGCCGCCGTAGTAGTTGATCGCCTCGATCGCAGCCTGCACGGTGTAGCCGGTGGTGATGGAAGCAGCCAGGATCAGCACGTGCTTGCCCTTGACCATGGGGGCCAGATTGTCGCGCAGGATGATCTGGCTGCCGGTGGTGTACTCCGGGGTGATGACATAGATGGTCTGGTGGGCGTTCATGTTGGCAAAGCCGTCCTTGGTCAGCTCGTTGGCAAGGCAGGTGCCGATGACCTGTGTGCCGTCCAGGCAGAGGACAGTATCCACGATGGTGTTGTGCTGGTAGGCAGCCACCAGCTCTTTTGCCACGGCCTTTGCCTCGGAAAGGCGGGACTTCTGGGTGGTGACATCGATATAGTAATTGATGTGGCTGTGGCTGGTTGCGAAATGGCCCTTTGCCACACGCAGGAACAGATTGCTCTTGTTGGTGGGAAGCTTTACCATGTTGATCATAACTGCAACACTCCTGTTCTGTCAAACTACGGCCCATTGGCCTTTTTCAGGCGGAAACACAAACAGCGCGGCGGCCCCTGCCGCTGCGCTCCCCTTCTTTTCCATAAACCTATGGTATCAGAAAATGCGGGTGTACACAAGATACAGAATTGCTGAAAATTTGAAGAAAAATTGAGACACTTTGCCAGCACAAACGGCGCAAAAAAGCCGCCCGGCTTTCCCGGACGGCTTAGGATGTACGTTGGGGAGATTACTTGGTGGAGGTGGAACTGGAGCCGGTCTCTTCAGCAGGAACAGCCAAGCGCCAGTTCATGGAGTATTCTGCGTACTGCAGATCGGGGCAATAAGTAAGAATAACCTTATCTCCTGCCTTCAAAGCATCAACAGTGGCCTTGACCTTACCGGTGGCAGTATCGTTATTCTTCAGATTGGTTCTGAACAGGCCATCCAGAGTGACGTTATAAGTCTTAGCGTTCTTACCGTCCTTATCAGTGACAGTAATCATAAAATTGTTGACATTGATGGGCAGATTGTTAGTACGACCAACAGTGATTGCAAAAGGAAGCTCAATAGAAGTATCACCAACGGAAAGCTCAGGTGCAACATACTTATTAGAGTTTTCGTCATTGGTACCCATAACAGCCTTGACCTGCAGAACAGTGATGGAACCGGCACCATCGCAGTACAGGTTCTTGGTATCGGTCTGATCACAGCCGGAGAAGAGGCCGGCACCCGCAACGGCCACAGCTGCAACAGCGGAGTATTTCAGGAAAGAGCGGCGAGAAAATGCTAACGACATAATCGTTCCTCCTTATAATGTGCAAAGCGCACGAAGATGCCAAAAGGCTCTGCCTATACAATAGGCGAAACGGGGGCGAATGTCAATGGTTTTCACAAATATTTTGTGAAATTTTCCCACCGCCGCCGTGCAAATCATACGAAATTTCGTCCTGCTTGATCAGGCTTTGGTCAGATCAGAGGCGTTGATGGTAAAGTTCAGGGTCTTGCCGGAAACAAAGGTCGGGGTGTAGGTCACACCGATCTGCTGCCAGGTGGTGGGCACCATGCAGACCAGCTCAATGTAGCCTGCACCCTGCGGGGGAATGGCAGAGGCTGTGGTAAAGCTCTCGGTGGTGCTGTCGTACAGCTGGACATAAGCGCCGCCCTCGGCTGCCTGACCGTCGCAGGTGAAGGAGAAGTCGGTGGTGGAAGCGGACAGAGCGTGGAAGTAACCGGCAGTGTTGGCAGCGATCTGCTCCGGGGTATCCAGAGGATAGGCCTCGCCGATCTCCTGAATGTTCTGTGCGCCGATGGCAAAGGTGTCGCGGCTGGAACGGTTTGCAGAGGTGATCAGCATGGCAATGTACTCATAGCCCTCGGCATCGGGGGCACTTGCCAGAGTAAAGACGCTGGTCAGCTGGACCGCCAGATTGTTCCAGTTGCTGATCTTATCGCCGACCTTGACCTCGATGGAAGAGTTATCGCCGGCCTGGCAGCCGCCCAGCACAGCAGCAGCGCCCAGAGCAGCGGCAGAAGCACCGGTGACCTTGAGGAAGGTGCGGCGGGAAATCTTGTTCGACATAAAGCTTGCCTCCTTAATCAATGGCAGAAATCTTTTTCTTCGCTGATTCGTTTATAGCATTTTTTACCGGAAATTGCAAGGCCTTGGGCACAGAATTAACAGGAGTTTCACACAGAAGCTCACTGGTTGGGGTCCAGGCCGCGCACATGGGTCTCGCTGGTCTTGACCAGATTCAGCAGGCTGGGGGTGTACAGCGGGTATTCCCGGGTCAGGCTCTCGGTGGTCATGGCAAGGCAGGAGGGGTCTTTTACGCCCTCGGCACCGTTCAGGTCCTCACCGGCCAGCAGGTCCTCCACGTTGCTCTCGCTCATCCGCATCACGGCATCGGAGTAGCCGGGCCAGCGGCGGGCCTCCACGCTGAACAGGCTCTGGGCGTTGTGGGGTTCGGCGGAATAGAGCAGGCGGAACATCTTGGCCACGGCCATCATCAGATAGGTGCTGACCTCGGTGGTCAGGGCCTTGCTGTGGCACTCGGCGATCTTGGCATACAGCACATTCAGGCTGTTGGAGATCAGCTTTTTGTTCATGGTGGGCAGAACGCTGCCGTGGTAGACGTTGTCCTTCATCTTATCGGGGTTAGGCAGGTCATCGGCGTTCAGCATCATGCCGTTGCGCTCAGCCGAGCGGCCCAGCAGGTAATCGCAGGACACATTATAGTAATCCGCTACCCGGACAACAAAGTCCAGACCGCACTCGCGGATGCCCTTTTCGTAGTGGGAGAGCAGTGCCTGGGACACCCCAAGGTCTTCGGCGGCCTGCTTCTGGGTGATGCCGCGCTCCTTGCGCAGCAGCTTGATGATACGGTTGAATTCCATGATTTTGGACTCCTCAGTAGTGGAAATTGAACTTCTTTGAGTTTTGGTTTACAACATGTTGATTATACACAGTGGAAAACAAAAAGTAAAGTAAGAAAAGTGACGGAAATTCTCGTCGTTTTTCGTCATTTTTGTCAAAAGGCTTGCCCCGGATACCATATCTATGCTAAACTAAAGATAATCAACGCATATTTTGTGGCGCACGGCCCGGGCAGGATGCCCACTGCCGGTGCGAAATTTTACAGCAAAGAGGAAATCTTTGCCAGATAGAGGTGTTTTTCCATGAAAACGTTCAAACTCCATCTCATCCGCCACGGCATGACGGCCGGTAATCTGCAGGGCCTGTACATCGGCAGCGGTACGGACATCCCCCTGTGTGATGAGGGCCGCGCCCAGCTGAAGGAGCTGAAGGAGCGGTTCGAGTATCCGCAGGTGGACACGGTGTTCTCCTCCCCGCTGGTGCGCGCTGTGGAGACAGCGAACATTCTGTTCCCCAATGCAGGCCACCAGTTCACAGTGCACGACCTGCGGGAAGCGGGCTTTGGCGTGTTTGAGAACCGCCCCGTGAAGGATCTGGTCAAGGAAGAGGATTTCAAGAAGTGGATCACCCCCGGCTCCGGCTTTGTGCCCGAGGGAGCAGAGCCCACCGAGCAGTTCCATGCCCGCTGCGCCGAGACCCTGCTCAAGCTGTTTGAGTATATGATCCGGATGGATGTGACCGAGGCTGCCTGCGTGACCCATGGCGGCGTGATCATGAGTATGCTGAGCCAGCGCGCGCTGCCCTCCCGCCACCCGGAACAGTGGATGGCCGACCCCGGCTGCGGCTATACCGTCCAGACCGACGTGCAACTCTGGATGCGCGACCGTCTGGTGGAGGCCATCGACATCGTGCCCTTTGGCTACGCCGATACCCTGCGCGGGCAGGCAGAAGCCGAGGAAAACGAGGCATTTGAGTAAGAATCTTTGCCGCGCCGCCCTGAAAATATCCAAAACACGTAAAATCGCGGAAGAACAGGTAAAATTCCGGGCAAATCTCTTGACAGAAAGCCAGGAATTTACTATTGTATAAAGAGAACTTATTTTCCCGTTAGGAGGAATCCCCGATGTCACAATCCCTGTCCCGCCGCTCGTTCCTGAAATATGCCGGTTCCGGCGCAGTCAGTCTGGCTGCTGCCCTGCTCACCGGTGTTTCGGGCGCGGCTCTGGCCCCCTGCTATGAGGGCGAACCTGCTCTGCTGGACGGCAAGGCGGCAGTGGAGCTGCTGGGCTATGCGCCTGCCTCGGAGCTGGACAGCACGCTGGTCTATCTGTCGGTGGAGAACCTCTCGGCCCGGCCGCTGGCTGTGGGGGCCAGCTACCTGCAGAGCCGCGGGCTGGACAGCAGGAATGCCCTGTACAGCCTGGGCACTGGCCTGACTGCCCTGTGTGATGGCAGACAGGTGCGGGTGGGCAGCTTTGCAGCTCCCCTCTACGGTGAGAATGCGGCAGATGCCTCTGCCTTTACCCTGAATCTTTCTGCAGGGCGCGGGGCGATGCTCCACTGCTTCTGCGAGACCCCTGCGGACTGGCAGACGCTGGAGCTGATCTATCAGCCTGACTTTGCCGCAGGCCAGACCGTCCATTTTGTGGTGCGCCGGGATGCCGATGAAGTTCATCTGGGTGCGGTGCCTGCCACCCTTGCCGAGGTGGGCAGCGTGGTCGATCTGTAAATAGCATAGCGTAAAAAGAGACGGTTCTGCATCGGATTGCAGGACCGTCTCTTTTGCTTATAACAGGTTTTCCCCGGTGGAGTTCTGCACAGTGAGCTCCTGCCCGGTCAGGCTGGACACCAGCGCCAGATAGCTGCGGCCTGCCGTCAGGGTCAGGGGGCGGCCGTTGGAATCATACAGGGAGAAGGTGGTCTCGCTGCCCTGCGTCCAGGTGATGTTCCACAGGTGGCCTTCGTTGAGCCAGACACCGCCGCCCATGGTCAGATCGTAATCCAGCGTCACACCATCGTCACGCAGGGTGGATGCACTGAACAGAATGAGCAGGTTGTCGAAATCTGTCTGCTGGCCGTTGTTGGCATCCAGCTGTGGTGTGCCGTCCGCGTGGAGCATCCGGTAGGTCTTGCTGTCGGCATCGTAGGTGAAGCCGGTGGCGTTCTGCGCGTCAAACTGGACCCGGACACTCATTGCGTCCGAAGCATCTGCATCGGGCAGTTTGCCGCTTTCCTGCATGGGCAGCAGACCCGGCACGGAGAGGAGGGTTCCGCTCTCGCTGTCGGAGCTGCTGGAAGAGGTGTCCGTGACGCGGGATTCTGTCAGGGCCGGGGAGATGTTCAGGCTGCCCAGCACACCCGAAAGTGCTGCACCGCTGGTATGCCACAGCGGGACATTCTGCCAATTGGTCTCACAGGAAAAGGCATTGGTACCCACCTCCAGTGCGTCTACCGCGCGCAGAGAGTAGTAATCAAGGTAGTTCTGGTCAAACTGTCCGCCGCCCCGCTGCACCGGCAGTACCTGCTGGCCCACCAGCAGCCGCCAGTAGAGGTCCTGCCCGGCAGAGACAGGCCCGACCTGCGGCACGGCCCCCACGGCAGGGTAGACCAGACAGAGCCTGGTGGACTGCTGCTGTGCGGTCAGGGCTTCCAGCACCAGCGAGGCTGTGGAAAGCCCCCACTGAGTGGTGCTGGCGGCCGCGTTGTCAATGGTGATGGCGACCGGCCGCTGGCCCGGCCAGACAAGTTCCTGCCCAGTGAGCGGGTCAGTGGGACTTTCAGCGGGCTGGGAGCTGGGGCTGAGCGCACAGCCTGTCAGCAGTGCGGCGCTGAGCGCAAAACAGAGCAAAGCGCGCATCCAAAAGCGTTTCATCGGTTTCCCTCTTCTGCCCCGGAGGGCGGGTGATTTAGTAGCTGAAATTGCTCCACTCATCATTGTCCACCAGTGCCAGATAGGTCTTGCCCCGGTTCAGGGTCATCTCCTCGCCGGTTTCGGTGTAGAGCTTGAGCGGATGGGTGGGATGCGGCTTCTCCCAGCGGCCCACCTGCACGCCGCCCCGTGTGAAGAGGTACGCCTGCCCACCGGCCACATAGTTGACCGACTGGACATCGTGAGAATCGCCCGCATAGGCGGCGATATCGGCAAAGCAGACCACCACGTTGTCAAAGGTCAGCTGCTTTCCGGTCAGCTCGTCCACCGTGTTCTCATAGGCTTTTTTGGAGCGGTTGTACATTTCCAGCTTGTAGCTGCGGCCCCAGCTGTTGTAGGTCAGGCGGGTCCTGTAGCTCTCGGAGTGGGTGATGCTGATGGATTTGGCCGCAGGGGCACCGGGAAGGTCATTGGAGGCTGCGGTGCGGTAGTCGGCAAAGTGGAAGAAAGGCGTTTCGTTGGCGTAGGTCAGGCCGATGCCGGCATTACCGGCTGCCTGTTTGATCTCCTTGCCGGAGGTGAACTCGGTATGTTCGTAGGCTACATTGCGGCCGCGGTTGTCACGGTGGGCAACGTGGGGGTGGACTGGTGTGTTGAAGTAACTCTTGCCGCCGATGTTCAGGCCGGAGTAATCGTATACATTGATGAACTGGGTGCAGAAAATGCTCTCGCCATCGTGGTAATAGAGGGCCTGATGGGGCATGAGCAGCTGCAGGAACTGGTCGCGGCCAGAGCGCAGCGGCCCGACCTCCGGGATGGTGTCCGCATCCCGGAACACGGCACACAGGCGGGTGATGCCGCCCTCCACCTTGCTCTCGATGAGCAGGTCTGCCGAGCCGATGCCGCGCTGGGGGCGTGCGTTCTGCTTTTCGGAGTTGGCGATGTTGTTGACCATCACACCCACCATCCGGCCGGTGCTCTTGCGGGCTTCGCCGGTCAGAGGGTCAGCGTCGTAGACAGGCAGAAGGCTGAACGCAGAGCTTGCGGCTTCGCTGGACGCTGCCGAGGAGGCGGCTGCCTCACCAGCTGCGGCCTCACCGGCTGAGGCCGCAGAGGATGCAGCGGCCTCAGAAGAAGCGGAAGAGGATGCCGCCGAGCCGCAGAACAGGCTCTTCATCCAGTCGGGCAGGTCGCCGCCCAGAATGGCACTGCCGGGGCTTGCAGAGCAGCCGGTGAGCGCCAGCAGCGCCGCCGTCAGCCCGGAATAGCGAAGTACGGACCGTCGAGAAATTTTCATGGAAAAAGCCCTCCTATCGGATCGGCTTGCCCGGCGCGGAAGTGCGCCCGACAGGTCGGTTGCAGTTTTGTAATGAGCTGCTTTGATTGTACTGGTTCTTGCCCGGTTTGTAAAGGGGCAGTTCATGGCAAAATCTGCCCGATGACGGCTTTGGGAAAGTTTTTTGTGCAGAAAGCTTGCTTTTTGCCCGGGAGTATGGTAATATTATTCGGCAGTATCGTGTTATACTGCGCTTTATAATGTATGCGCTCGTAGCTCAGCCGGTAGAGCATCTGACTTTTAATCAGAGGGCCAGGGATTCGAGTTCCCTCGAGCGCACCAAAGGAAAACCCACGATTCACCGTTTCAAATGCGGCTTGGATCGTGGGTTTCTTTTTGTTATATCCGCCCGGCGGGGCTTGAAAAGTGCGACAGAAATGCGACAGCTTCAAAGGGGCTTTGTGCGCATACCGGAGCACCTGCCGGAGGATTTAATTAAAAATGAATGACGTGGGGGCATCTGGCGGGCTGAGGGGACTCTAAACTGTTCTGAACCCTTATCCCACTATGGCCAGCGTGAAAAACGCCGCCGCACGGTTCAACGTGACACCCGAATATGTCCGCAAGCTCTGCCGAACGGGCAAGATCTGCTATACGGCCATCTCAAGCCGAAAGTGGTTGGTCAACATGGACACGCTGGCCCAGTTCTTCGCACAGGGAGAGCCGGTCAGAGAGGATTCGCAGCAGGTCACGAACGGCCTCGTGCTGGACTCAGACATGCTGCTGGATGACCTGATCGACCGCTGGTTTGAGGAATACGCCAACAAGCAGCTGAAGGCCAAGACGCTCTACGATTATAGAAGGATGCGTGGCCGGATCAGCGCCGGACTCGGGCATCTCAAGGTGTCCAAGATCAAACCGGCGCACGTGATGGCGTTCTACAACAATCTGGAAGAGAAGGGTGTTCGCCGGGACAGCACCTACACTGCCACGAAAGCCCTTCTGAAGCTGCTCCCACGTGGAACCCGGGGTGAACTGGCGAAACAGGCCGGGATCGGTCAGGACACAATGCGGATGGTCTACGCAGGCAAGCGTGTCAGCCGAAAGACGGCGGAAAAGGTGTCCGCTGCAGTGGGGCTGACCTTCTCAAAGGCGTTTGTAGAGCATACCAAAAAGGACGGGAAGCTGAACAACAACAGCGTCATCCGATACCAGGCCATGCTTTCCAGCATCTTTAAGAAAGGGGTTCAGTGGGGGTTGATCAACGAAAATCCGTGCTCCCGTGCAGAACACCCCAAAGCCGAGGAAATCGATGTTCGGGTGCTGACCGAGGAAGAGATCCCAAAGCTGTTGGATGCCCTCTTGGATGCACCGCCGCAGTACAGCGTGATCACTCAGCTGGCCTTGCTGCTTGGTGCCCGGCGGGGTGAGATCTGTGCCCTGCGCTGGTCTGACATTGACTTTGAGAAGGGGACGCTTTCCATCAAGCGGACGGTCCAGTCCATCCCCGGGATGGGCCTTGTGTTCAACACACCGAAAACCAGACGAGGCAAGAGATGCCTGCGCATTGGAGCGGATTGCGTGGAACTGCTGCAGGAGTACCGGCGATACCAGAAAGCGGAGAGATTCCGGATCGGTTCAGCGTGGGTGCGTAAGGTCACACTGGAAAATGGCAAAGTGGTGGACAATGATATGCTGTTCACGAAGTGGAATGGAGAGCCGATGGACCCGGATATTATCTCGTCCTGGTTCCCGAAGTTTCTGGAAACACACGATCTCCCGGACGTGAACTTTCACAGCCTTCGCCATTCGAATGCCAGCATCCTGATTGCGGCACATGTACCGATCACAACGGTCTCCGGGCGGCTTGGACACGCACAGACCTCCACCACGCTGAACTACTACGCATCGGCCCTCCAACTCGGCACACATCTTCTCCACAAGGAAGGGGTCGTCCGTGCAATCGGCAGGCGTTGTCCTTGGTGGTCAGGATATGAGCAGCCTTGTGGAGCGTTTCAGTTTCACGGCAAAAGGCCCCACACACCGGCACTGGTCGGCATGCAGGGCGTATTTATGATTTGAGGGGAAATTACAGGGCGATCATTGCGTTACAGGTGCCAGCTCATACACACGGTCGAACTGCGCACGGCGCGCTGCCGACAGGTGGTGGCTGATGAGGATCAGTGTCAGGTCGGGATTGGTAAGCAGGCTCTTTTCCACAAGGTCGGCGTTTTTCTGATCCAGCGCACTGGTGCCCTCGTCCACCAGCAGGATGGAGCGATTGTGAATCAGGGCACGGGCAATGGCGACACGCTGCTTCTGACCGCCGGAAAGATTACTGCCATCCTCACCTACAACGGTGTCAAGGCCATCGGGCATGGCGGCCAAATCTGCGGCAAGGGCACTGCCCTGAATGGCCGCATGCAGCTGCTCTTCCGAGAAATCTTCACCCAGTGTGATGTTCTCCCGAATCGTAGTATTGAACAGGAACACATTCTGCTCAATGTAACTCATCTGTTGCTGGAGCTGAGCGGGTGTAATGGTGTGAATGTCCACATCGTCAAACGAAATCGTACCGCTGTAGTCCGGCAGCCAGCCCAAAAGCAGCTTGAGCAGAGTGGATTTTCCACAGCCGGAGGGTCCTGTCAGGGCATACTTTTTGCCCTTTTCAAAGTGGAAGGAGGCATCTTTCAGGATGGGCTTTTTCTCATCATAGCAGAAAGAAACTCTATCTACCGTAATGGAGTCTTTCAGCGGTGACATAGGAGCAATCTCTTCCGATTTGGAATCAGTATCGACCGTTGGCAGCTTGCAAAAGTAGGGCTTGCTGGCTGAGAGGGAGAGACGCAAACCGGCCAAACTGTTAAAGCCGTTTGCCACGCCTCCGATCAGATTGACACCACCGGCAAGTGTGCCTGTGGTGACAAGTCCCATGCTGGTCAGCGCAGCAATCAGCACAAGCGAGCCGAGCTGAAGTGCGACGTTGATAAAGCCAATCAACGCCTCCATGCGAGATTTACCATAGCTCAGCTGGCAACTGGGCTTTTCGATGTCATCGCTGATTCTATTTCCCTGCTGGAGAAAGAGATTTCCTCTGCCAAAAAACTGGAGTACGTCAAAGCCTGTCAGAAGGTCCTTCAAATGGTTGATGGCGGCAGTCTGCTGCACACCGCAGCTTTGCCCCAGTAGTTCCAACTTCTTCTGGAACAGTTTTGGGGAGAGCCAAAGGACAACTGCTGTGATCACGGAAAAAACAACCAGCGACCAATGCAAAAAGGCAAGTCCCAAAATGCTGAACACGATCTGCGCAATTCTGCCTACACAGCCGAAGAAGGGAATCCACGCAAGCTGTTCTAATTGCTTCATATCATTGGTCAGCCGGGCGAGATATTCTCCGGTGTCGGACTGATGAAAATCGGTATGGCTCTTGCGCAGGAAGGAGTGATACAGCTCATCTCGTACTGTATTGTTCAAAGCGCGAATTGTTTTGGCCTGACAATGCTCCTGTAAAGCAGTAAAAAGAAAATAGCCTCCCCAGCAGGTCAGATCAACTGCCGTCCAAAAGATAGTACTCCGCAGATCCAGCAATACCACGGCATCAAAAATCTTCATCAAGGCAAGCTGAATCAGAGCCTGAGCACCATAGGCGATGATGGCAAACAAGCAGGTGAGGGTACTGAGCCTCCATTGCTTTTTCAGATAGTGTATCATTGTTTCCTCCATGCGTATGTCAAAGAGCTTAGAATGCATTTCATCTGCTGTTTCTATATTTTATCACAAAAGATTTCAATTGACCATATCGTCTGGTGTAATAAAAAATTACATGGGACGACAGGTTTGCACAAGAGACGCTTGCACACATGTACAAAATCTAGTATATTACAATTATGGCAATACTAAAGTTTGGAGGGAGTTGCTAAATGCAGAATTACAAATTGGGGGAATATATCCGCCAGCGGCGTTTGGATCTCGGGTTGACACAGGAGCAGGTCTGTGCAGGCATTTGTGAATCCGTTACATTGTCCAGATTTGAAAACGGAAAACAGACCCCCAGCCGAAATCGAATCAATGCGATTCTGCAGCGCCTTGGTCTGCCGGATGACCGATATTATGCGTTGGTAACACCGGAAGAACTGGAAATAGAAGCACTCAAGAAGGAAATTGTTTCCTGTAATGCGCTAAAGTGCGTTGAGGAGGGCTTTGACAAAATAAGTCGGCTTGAGAAAATTGCAAAGCCGGATGATCAAATCACACAACAGTTTATTCTTCGATCGAAAGTCCTTTTGGGAGGATTGGATAAAAGATATTCAAATGACGAGCGGATTCAAATGTTGTTGCAAGCCATTCGGATGACCATACCGGATTTTCGACTGGACAAAATTGAAGACTTTCTCTTTACATTGGATGAAATGAAACTGGTCAATCAAATTGGAAATGCGTATTCTTTGAGCGGTGACAATGAAAAAGCAGCCGATATTTTCTATCGACTGCTTCAATATATAAGAAGGCATCTTCCGGAAACGGTTACTTCAAACAGGATGCTTCCCTTGGTTTTGTATAATTTTGCCAGATCGTTGGATTTGTCGCAAAAGTATGAGGAAGGCGCAAAGGTGGCAAGATACGGAAAAGAAGCATGTATAAAATATGGACATTATCAGGTGCTTCACTCGTGTTTGGAAATCGAAGCTGAATGCGACTTCTTTCTTGGAAAAAAGGAGGAGAGTGTCGAACGATATCGGGAAGCTTTTTACATTTGCAAAGTCATGGGATATGAAGATGATTTGCAGATTATCCGCACAGAAGCAGAAAAGTATCTGAACATCTTATTTTAAATATCATGTAATGTCGTCCTGCGGTGTGGCGGCATCTGCGGATGGAGTAGGACATTCCGGTTTAGTCCTGTATGTAAACGGTGAATATCGGGATGACTCTGACATTGGCAAGCTGATGCACGACTTCAACTGTACCAGCGCCGATGATATGAATTTTGAGATCCTTGCCGAAAAGACCCGGGATCTGAGGGGAAATCCGAAGGGAGTGAGCGAAATGTGTAAAGTGATGGAAGACCTGAGAGATGAAAGCTATGCAGAAGGTCATGCAGAGAGTCGGGAAGAACAGGCTCAGATGACGGCGAAGAACCTCTATGAGCAGGGTCTGACGATAGAGCAGATTGCAAGAGCGATTGGCTTCAGCATGGAGACAGTGGAAAAGTGGCTCACGCAGAAAGCCGGATAAGAGAATAACCGGAATGGCCAGTGTATTGTACGATTTGCATATGATATGCTGGCTTTATTGTTTGACGGAAGTCAGAGGCAGTCAGAAGTGGGGTGGGGGTGGTTAAAAATCTGGGGTCAGGGGGTTATTCTGGCTGAAGGGAAGAGTTATCTGTTCTCCCCAGTCCGGGATAAAATATGCATCTGGAAAACAAAACAGGTCATACTAAAAGTGGGATCCTCCATTTGAATCGTTGAGAGAATGGCCTGATTTTTCCTGCAACTATGCGGTTTGCTTTAGCGGGCGACTCCTGTCTGACCCTTTATGAAGCCAGCGTGTGATGCGCTCCAACTCCTGTCTCTTACGGCCTAAGTCAGAGTGAACATATCGCTGCAGTGTGATCGTTGCATTGGAGTGGCCTAACAGCTCGCTCAAGGTTTTGATATCACATCCAGCCTGCAGGCAGGTCATAGCAAACGTATGACGCAGAACATGTGGGTGGATTTTCCGGATCTTGGCCTGCTTCAGGTAGCATTGGATACTCTTGCGGTAACAGCGTGGTTCTACAGGCCGTTCCTCGTTCCCGGAGAGAAACCATGTGGTATCGCTGTATTTTCTGTGCAACTTGCGTAGAGTTTTCAGCAACGGCTTCGGAAGCGGAAGTTCACGGTTAGAATGCTGTGTTTTGGGTGTCTGAATCACAACTTTTGTATGACCATTTCCACAACAGATTCGGCAGACGGTGCACCGGATCGTTACTGTGCCTTCATCAAAATCCCCCTACTGCAGGCCGCAGACCTCCCCGATTCGCAATCCAAGTTCCATTTGCAGAAGCATCCCGATTTTACGGGTGGTTGGTTCTGATAAAAGAAATTCCCTGAGAGAATCCTGTTCTGTCCGGGTCAAGGGTTGTGGTTCTGGTTTCTGTGTGTGTGGCAGTTTGACGCATATCTCGATGGGCGGCATGAGGTGTAGATGTGCAGCGTATTTGCAGATTCGCCGCAGCATCCCAAGACATTCCTGTGCCGAGGATGCGCCAAGTGGCTTGTGACTCCGGTCTGAGGGCGATAGAATTTGAAGAAAAAGACGTTCCAGCAAAGAATCTGTCATACTCGATACCGGCAGACTGCCCAAAACAGGAAGAAGATATTTGTGCAGCGTATACTGATAATGTGCATAGGTGGACTCTTTGATGCTTTGTGCGAAGGACGAGAGCCACAATTCTGCAAGTGCTGAAAAGCGCATTGATTTTCCGGAAAGCTGATAGAATCCGGACAGGACTTTTCGCTTCATCAGTTCGTCTTTAACTTTCCCGTAGGCGTATCCATACAGATAGCCCCAGATCGGTTTTCCATCGGTAGTGCGTCCTTTGATATAACGTCCCTCCCAGCGGCCGTCCTTTCGCTTATGGATGTTTTCTCCTCGTTTTGCCATTTGAATGCCTCCCTTTGCTTGACCCTTGTCTGACCCCTTGTGATCAAAGAAATGTTTTCGTAATTTCCATAAATTGCATTTCTTGTCTAAAATCGGATGAAAACGCATTGGAATGTTGTTTTTTCGCCGTCATTTTGGAATGATACAAGGTATTTCTATTGAAGTGCTGGTAAATTCATGATAAAATAAGGCGAGAATTGGTACAAGGTGAAAAATATGAGGTATCTTCCATGATTCAAATGGAGGATACCTCTTGATTGCGACAGGAGGAGTATGAGGCTTTGTTGGATGCTGTTGAAATACAGTGGAAAAAACTTGATTCATGGCAGCATCAGGAAGGCTGATGAGAACCAAAGAAAACAATTGAAGGAGTTATTGGGGTATTATGTCAAAATTTCAGCATGACTTGATGCTAAAGATCGTGAAGCTCATCGACTTGGCGATGATCACAATCCCATTCGCGGCCTGCTGGTACGGCTACTATTCGTATCAGGTATACGCCAAATTTGGCTGGAAGGGCAACTGGGCCATGATCGGTCTGTTTGCGGTGTTGTTCTTCCTGCTGGGGAAAGTCTACGATGCATTCTGGATGTCGTTGCAGCGCATTTCGGAGTTGATTTATGGGCAAGTGCTGGCGGCAATGGCGACAGACGGCATCCTGTATATCGTGATCTGCCTGATGTCTCGACGGCTCTGCAATATTCTGCCGGGCATCGCGGCGATTGCAGGACAGGTCGTGATGGCAACCCTGTGGGCAAGATGCGCCCATACCTGGTATTTCCGGACTTTTCCGCCTCAACCCACCGCAGTGGTCTACGATGTCCGGCATGGTCTGGAAAAGCTCATCAATGAATACGGCCTTTCGAAAAAGTATGATGTCCGGATGACTTTGAATGTAGAAGAGTGCCTTTCTGATTTGAGCCTGTTGGACGGCATGAAGACCGTGTTCATCAGCGGTGTTCACAGCCATGAGCGGAATATCATCCTGAAATACTGCGTTGGTCAGGGCATCAACGTGTTTGTGATTCCCCGGGTGGGCGATGTGATCATGAGCGGTTCACAGCCGATGCACATGTTCCATCTGCCGGTTCTGCGGGTGGGCCGGTATATGGCAAGCCCGGAATACCTGTTTGTGAAACGGGCAATGGATATTGTGATCTCTCTGATTGCGCTGATCATTCTCAGCCCGCTCCTCCTGATTACAGCCATTGCAGTCAAGTCGGATGGCGGCCCTGCGTTCTATAAGCAGGTTCGTCTGACCAAAGATGGTAAGCAGTTTGAGATTCTGAAGTTCCGCTCGATGCGTGTGGATGCCGAAAAAGATGGTGTGGCGCGTCTTTCCACCGGTGATAAAGATGACCGCATCACGAAGGTGGGACACATCATCCGCGCTTGCCGTTTGGATGAACTTCCTCAGTTGCTGAATATCCTCAAGGGTGACTTGTCCATCGTCGGCCCCCGCCCGGAGCGGCCTGAAATCGCAGCCCAGTACTGCGAAGAAATGCCGGAGTTTGCTCTGCGGCTGCAGGCCAAGGCGGGTCTAACCGGCTATGCACAGGTGTACGGAAAATATAACACGACACCGTATGATAAGCTGCAGATGGATCTGATGTACATTGCGCACCCCAGCATTGTGGAAGATTTGAAGATCATGCTGGCAACGGTGAAGATTTTGTTCATGCCGGAGAGCACGGAAGGTGTGGCAGAAGGTGCAACTACGGCAATGGGACAGGAGACGGAAGAATGATGCAGGAGGATTTTGGGCTGATCAGTATCATTATGGCAGCGTACAATACTGAAAAAACAATAGAGCAGGCGATTAACTCAGTCTTGAGCCAGACCTACACGAATTTTGAGCTTCTTGTGGTCAATGACTGCTCAACAGACAGAACGGCAGAGCTGGTCAAAAGTATTGCGGCCAAGGATAGTCGTGTCCGTCTTATCTCTAATGTAAAGAACAGCGGTGTGTCCTATACGCGCAAGCATGGACTGGAAGAAGCGAAAGGTTCATGGATCGCGATTCTTGACAGCGATGACGCATGGGCACCGAAAAAACTGGAAAAGCAGATTGACCTTCAGAGAAGAACCAATGCTGACCTCCTTTTTACAGGTTCTGCTTTTATGGATTCGGATGGGCAGCCAATTGACTGGTATCTTCATGCTCCTGCGGAGGTCACGTATCGTCAATTGCTGAAGCAGAATGTGCTGTCCAATTCCTCGGCGCTGGTGCATAAAGAGCTATATGCAAAGCACTATGCAATCGGTGATGGGATGCACGAGGACTTCGCAATTTGGCTCAGCATCCTGAAAGAAGGAAAGAAAGCCTATGGTGTGGATGAGCGGTTGCTCATTTATAGAATTGCAAAGTCATCGAAGTCGGGCAACAAGTTCAAGGCTGCAAAGATGAATTGGAATACATATCGGTATGTCGGATTGAACCCGATAGAGGCCGCTTATTATGAGTGCTGGTATATGGTGAATGGATTCCTTAAATATAGAAACATCAGGGATTCAAAAAAGAAATGAGGATATAATGAAAATTGCAATCTTGATTCAATGTCATAAAAATCCAAAACAAATCAATTTATTGCTTGAACGTTTAAATCATCCGGATATTGATTGCTATCTTCATATTGATAAAAAGGCTGACTTTACAGATAAAATTATTCATAGGGAAAATGTGTTTGTGCTTCCGGATGAACAGCGTGTTTCGGTGGAATGGGCACAGATTTCGCAGGTTACGGCAACGCTAAATCTTTTGAATACAGCTGTTGCTGGTATAAGGGGGGGCTATGACTACTATTGGTTGATTAGTGGACAAGATTGGCCGCTTCGTTCAGCAGATAAAATTGTAAAGTTTTTTGAAGAACACAATGGCACGAATTTTGTTCAGTATTGGAATAGTAAAAACCATGGAAGTCATCAACAAAACAATTTGGATAAACGGAATCAAATCTATTTTCCAATTAAACTTATTGGCAGAAAACCGTGGCAAAAGATCATCAAGAGGGGGTGGGTTGAATTCACCGGAGGATACAATCGGACGTGGAAAATTTTCGAGAGAAAACAGCTAGGGATAGATTTCTATTTTAGAAGTTCATGGTGGGCATTAAAGAGAGAAACAATTGATTGGATTATGCAGTACCTCACTATACATCCGGAATATTATAAATTCTATGAAAATACAACTTGTCCGGATGAATCCTTCTTTCATACATTGGTGATGTTGTCACCTTATGCTGATGAAAATACAGACTATCTTACATATTTACATTTTCAAAAAGGTGCGAACAGCCCGGATATTTTAACAGAAGATGATTTGCAGAGAGCGAGAGAAAGCAAATATCTGATTATGAGAAAAGTTGACATGAATGTGGATGACTCGTTCTTACAGATATAAGAGAATTGTATGAAAAAAATAAAAGTGTTAATGCTTGTTCCTAATCTTTTTGTTGCAAACGGTGTGGCAAGCTTTGTGATGAATTACCTGCGTAATCTCAATCATGATGAGGTGCAGGTGGATATTGCATCTTACAAAGAGGGCGACTCTGTTTATTATGCTGAGGTAGAGGCTGCAGGTGGAAAAATGTTTTTTCTTCCGGGTATCAAAAACCTTCCTGAGCATGTTAAAGTCTGTAATAAAATTTTGTCGGATGGTCGGTATGACATCATCCATGATAATACCCTGCATATTTCTATTCCAATGATGTGGTGCGCAAAAAAGGCAGGTGTTCCGGTACGGATTTTGCACAGCCATAATTCAAAAATGGGAGAGACACCTGCTAAAGCGTTCCGAAATCGTTTTTTTCTTCCAGTGCTGCGTTCGCTGGCGACAAATTATGCGGCATGTTCACAGCTGGCAGGCCGTGCAATGTTCGAAGATCAAGGGTTTACGGTGATTCCGAATGTGATTCAAACAGAAAAATATCGCTTTGATCCAACGATGCGTAAATCTGTGCGGCAAAAGATGAATGCTACAGACAAGTTTGTAGTAGGAACGGTAGGACGATTGGCAGAGCAAAAAAATCCATTTTTTGCAATTGACGTTTTTAAATGCTTATTAAAAAATGTTCCGAATGCAGAATACTGGTGGGTTGGAAATGGGCCACTTGAGGAACGGGTGAAAACTTATATAGAAGAGAAAAAGCTTACAAAATATATAAAGCTTCTGGGAAGCCGGAACGATACGGTGGAATTGTATCAGGGCATGGATGCATTTTTTCTCCCCAGCTTTTTTGAAGGACTTCCAGTAACAGGCGTTGAAGCGCAGGCGATGGGATTGCCGATGGTAGTGTCTGATACAGTTACGTGTGAGATGGTATATACAGATCTTGTTGATTATGTATGCTTGAGCGACACATCGGAAACTTGGGCGAGCCGACTTGAAACGGCGCTCCGAAAAAAAACGGAGCGGGAGCAATATGCCGAGCGCTTAAAGCAAAGCGCCTTCTCTGATGTTGGGTGCGGGAATCGCTTGGAACAAGTCTACAGTCGATGGGTAAATGGTTGATCATGGAGAAAAATGTGCTTGCGATAGTAGAATTTCTAGGCTTAGTGGGCTATGAAGTTTTGGTAGCTTATGCTATGAAAGCATTTTGTTCTATGCAGCAAAAAAGAAAGGTAATCTACCTCTTTTGGGCGTTGTTTCCGTTGGCATTGATGACGATGTTTCATGGTGAGAGCATAGGTAATGATACTCGTACTTATACAGACTTGTTTGATTTAGTTCGTAACATGACATTAGCACAAGTACTATCGGATAGAGGGTTCGAGAAAGGATATATGCTGTTTACTTATATTCTGACCCGAATCAGTTCGACAAGACAGAGTGTCCTGATTGCAGAAGGAATGATCGTATACCTATCCTTTGCAAGGTGGCTGAGCAAGTGGAGTAAGGCACCAGGAATGGTTGTGTGTCTAATCGTCGAGATGCTTGTAATCGATGGCTGGATGAGCGTGTTACGGCAAGCACTCGCAATGGCAGTATTGTTTTTGGCTTTTGATGCGCTGGTGGAAAAAAGACTGCTTCGGTTTTGTATATTAGTAGTTTTGGCAGCACAATTCCATGCGGTGTCTTACGTGTTTCTGTTTGCGTATCCAATGCTGTGGTGGATTAAAGAACCTCGTGAAGGACAACTGAAAAAGAACTGGATCTATGAAAAAATAATGGTAGCCGGTGCAATTGGAATTGCACTGTTACTGCAGCCGGTGTTAAAACTATTGCTAGAACTTTTCCCGAAATATCAATATTATATTTCGGGGGTGTACATGGATGGTCAAGCGAGAGTTGCAATTATATTGAAAATTATTATTTTGGGACTAATGTTAATCGTTCCGTTATGGGTAAGTGGAATTGAGAATAGGAGCAACCAAAATACCTGTGATTTGGCGCTTTATCGAATGTCTATTGCGAATATTGTGCTACTGGTAGCAGCAAATCAGGCAACAATATTAACACGAATTTCGGATGTTTTTTTAATTTATGCCATTATGTATAGTTCAGAACATGTATCTAGGTTGCAGTATGGAAAAAATCGAAAACTACTTACTGCAGCGATCCTGATTTTATTTGCATTGTATGGTGTAATAGCTACTATATATCGGACACCATCGTGGCAGACAACGTACCCGTTTGAATGGTGGACTTAATATGAAAAAGTTGATGCTTTTGGGAAAAACAATATATCTGACGTAATAATAGAAAGAATTACAGGCTATTGTGTTAGCTAATGGTAACATGATTTTAGGTTGGAAGATACGATATGAAGATGTTTTATTTTTTAAAAAAGGGATTTCAATTTTATCCACCTTGTCTGGCTCAAATTTTGATGCTAAATGATTTGGGTGTAGAGTTGGAAGTTTACCATGGAAAAAATTCGGATTTTATAAATCAATTGCTTGACAAGAGAAAAATAAAGCATCACGAATTGTTTTCCGATAGCTTGAAAAATGGAAAACTGCAATCTGTCAAAAAAATATTGAATTATCGTTACGAAGCAAAAAAAATCATTAAAAGTATCCCAGACTCGGAGATTCTTTGGTTTGGAAATTGTGAATCTATAATGACGCTGGGAAATATTTTGGAAGGGCGTAGATTTGTTGCATCTATTTTGGAATTGTACGATGATCAAAAATGGATCGACAATCTGCTTTTGAATATACTGCCCAAGGCGGAAGCAATCATATGTTGCGAGAAACATCGAGCAGCTATTATGAAAAGCCGTTATCATCTGAAAAAGCACCCCTATGTTATGCCTAATAAGCCATATGAAATAGAAGAGTCAGAAAAGAAACAAGGAGAATACGCTAAAGTTGATCCTGAGATATATAAGATAATGGATGAATGCAAGCAGAAAAGCATTGTTTTGTATCAGGGAATTATATCGAAAGATCGTCCGCTTTCTAATATCGCAAGAGCATTGGCTGAAATCAATGATGAGAATGTTGTCTTTTGGATTATGGGAAAAGGTGACGAGCAGGTTGTTGATGAGGCAAAGGGTATTTATAAAAACACCATATATCTTGGCTATGTCCCGAGTCCGCAACATTTGATTGTGACACAAGCGGCGCATATCGGAATTGCCAACTATGACTTTTCAAATTTAAATAATGTGTTTTGTGCGCCGAATAAAATCTATGAGTATGCAAAATTTGGTCTGCCGATGTTGACTTCGGATAATGTTGGACTTGTAGAAACAGTGGGTGCTGCGTGTGCAGCCTCGTGCGTAGATTTTTCATGCATCGATGATATTGTTCGTGGGATAAAGAAAATTTTAGAGAATGAGCAGCTTTACAGAAAAAATGCCCAAAAATTCTATGCGGCTACAGATAATATGCAAATAATGAAACAGATTTGTGAGGAGCTTGAGCATTTATGAAAAAAGTTATGCTGGTTTTCGGCACACGGCCGGAAGCAATCAAGATGTGCCCATTGGTCAATGAGCTGAAGAAGCGTAAAAACATTGAAAAGATTGTATGCGTGACCGGCCAACACCGGCAGATGTTGGATCAGGTGTTGGAAGCGTTTTCTGTTGTACCGGATTACGATCTTTCCATCATGAAGGACAAGCAGACGCTGTTTGATGTAACAGTCAATATTCTGGAACGAATCAAAACCGTTCTGGAAGAAGCAAAGCCGGATGTCGTACTGGTGCATGGTGATACATCTACCACCTTTGTGACAGCGCTGGCCTGCTTCTACTTGCAGATTCCGGTCGGACATGTGGAAGCCGGACTGCGCACCTATAACATTTACAGCCCCTACCCGGAAGAGTTCAACCGCCAGGCAGTGTCCATCATCAGCCAGTATAATTTTGCTCCGACAGAGTTGTCAAAGCAGAATCTTCTGAAGGAGGGTAAAGACCCGGACAGCATCTATGTCACAGGCAACACTGCAATTGACGCGCTGAAAACAACGGTGCGGGCAGATTATACACACCCCGAACTGGATTGGGCGAAAGACAGCCGTCTGATTATGATTACAGCACACCGCCGTGAAAACCTTGGTGAACCGATGCGGCACATGTTCAAAGCAATCCGCCGGGTCATGGACGAGCATCCGGACGTGAAGGCAATTTATCCCATTCACATGAACCCAGTTGTGCGTGAAATTGCGCAGGAGTATTTGGGTGACGATGATCGTATCCATATCATCGAGCCACTGGACGTGCTGGACTTCCACAACTTCCTGAGCCGCAGCTATCTGATCCTGACTGATTCCGGTGGCATTCAGGAAGAGGCTCCTTCTCTAGGTAAGCCGGTTCTCGTAATGCGTGACACCACCGAGCGCCCGGAAGGCATTGCCGCAGGTACACTGAAGTTGGTTGGTACGGAAGAGGAAACTATTTACAAGGAATTCAGTCGTCTGCTGTCGGACAAGGCAGAGTATGATGCTATGAGCAAGGCGAGCAATCCCTATGGCGATGGCCATGCCTGTGAGCGGATTGCGGATATTTTAGAGGCATAAAACCACATACGAGGAAAACATGAAAACGCTTTCTGTAATTATACCAATTTATAATACACCCGAAGAATATTTTTCAAGGTGCCTTGCTTCCTTACAGTGTGCACATGCACATGAAGTTGAAATCATTGCTGTTGATGATGGTTCAAAGCCGGAGTTCAGCGCTAAAATCCAAAAGTTGATTGACAGTTCCCCGTTGGATATCCAATATTATAAAAAGGAAAACGGCGGACAAAACTCAGCCCGGGAATATGGCCTTGAACGTTCAGATGGACAGCATATCTTCTTTATGGATGCGGATGATTATGTCGATACGATTGTATTGGATAAAATCATTGCTCTATTGAAAAAAAATCATCCGAAAGTGTTGGCATTTAATTATGATGTCCGTTCACCAAATGGAGTTCTTCTGGAAAAGCATGATCGTTGGCTCAAAGAATACAGTGAAGCGAGTGCGAATACCGGTTTGTTGTACAGCGATTCGTTATGTATGCAGATTTATGAGCGCAGGGCGCTTTGTGAGTGCGGGATTCACTTAGTACAGGGAGTAAAAATCGGAGAAGATTTTGCATCTGCAACGGCAATTCTGGCAACAATTGGGGAAGAATATACCGTTGGTGAGTGTTTATATCATTATGTAAGGCGGCCAGGAAGTACATTGCAGAGTCCGCCTAAGGATTCAGCGCTTGACATCGTGAGGGCATTTGATGCAGCACTACAGCAACTGACTGAACCCATACAAACAGAATATCACGACGAGCTAGAGTGGCTGGCAATTTTGCATATATTGGTTTACAACTCTATCCGTATTCTGGAAAGCTTTGATGGAAATAAAGAGGCGCTCCGAAAAACACGTGAATGGGTTGAAGAAAAATACCCGAATTGGCAAAAGAACAACTACTTAAGAACGGAACTTGTTGCAAAAGGCATTTCGTTTCAGTTAATAAAAAACAACTGGATCGCTTTATACAGGTGCTTTAATAAAATCAAGAAAATAATAAAATGATGACGTTATGGGGAGGTGCAAAAGATGAATGATCAAATTATGGTGAGTATTTGTTGCACAGCGTATAACCATGAAAAATACATTAGAAGGGCCTTAGATGGCTTTGTGAGCCAGGTAACAGATTTCAAATATGAAGTGATTGTCAATGATGATGCATCGCCAGATAAAACGGCAGAGATTATCAGGGAGTATGAAAAAAAATATCCTGACATCATCCATGGGATTTATCAAACTGAAAATCAATACTCAAAAAATGTAAATATTACAGAAAAAATCCTTTTTCCAGCAGTAAAGGGAAAATATGTTGCAATTTGTGAAGGAGATGATTATTGGACAGATCCATCAAAGTTGCAAAGACAGGTTGATGCATTAGAGAAGAATAAGGATTGCTTTTTCTGTGTACATAAAACCGTGGAAGTTTCAGAGGATGAACAACCGACAGGAATTACATTCCCAGAAGTGGAGTGTGCGGAAGGAAAAATTTTACCGGATGAATTCCTGATGATGGGTCAAAATTACCAATTTCAAACAAGTTCGTATCTGTTCAATGGAGATATGTGGCGAGAATATGAGAAAAACCCGCCGGAATTCAAAACTGTGTGTGCTGTTGGGGATGAAACGTACATGCTATATTTTGCAAGTCTTGGCCCGGTTTATTATATTGATGCGGCAATGTCTTGCTATCGACGTGGTGTGCCAACAAGTTGGTCGGAACGGCAAAAAAAAGGCAACCGAATCAAGAATGTTTGCAGACAAACAGAAAATATGGCCCAAACGCTTCAATCATTTGATAGGTACACAGAAGGAAAATTTCATGATATATGTCTTCTACGGGAATCGCAGCAGATGTATATGGGTCTAATGTTATCAGGGAATACTAGAACGCTTTTTAAGATGAAAAACCGTGAAATATTTAACAAGCTTTCATTGAAACGAAAGATAACGGCTGCTGTTGCGTGCTGTATTCCTTTCATTACAAAAAAAATGTACAGCAGAAAGCTGTTTGGAGAAAAATAATAAAATTATAATGAAATCTCAATTTGTTTTAAGTAATTTCCTTTGGCGTTTTGCTGAGCGCTGCGGTGCCCAACTTGTAACCTTTATCGTATCTATCGTACTTGCGCGTATCCTTGCACCGGAGGATTATGGAACCATTGCGTTGATCACAGTATTTACTACCATCATGCAGGTATTCGTGGACAGTGGTCTAGGTACAGCGCTCATACAGAAAAAGGATGCCGATGATCTGGATTTTTCTTCGGTGTTCTATTTCAACTTTGTGGTCTGCTTAGTGCTATATGGAGTTATGTTTGTGGCAGCACCGCTTATTGCGGCGTTTTACAATGATGCGACATTGACTCCATTGGTACGGGTTATCAGCTTGACCATCGTAATCTCTGGTGTGAAGGGAATCCAACAGTCTTATGTGTCTCGGAATATGCTGTTCAAGCGGTTCTTCTTTGCAACGCTGGGAGGAACGATTTTCTCTGCATTCCTGGGCATTGGGTTGGCTTATGCTGGTTTTGGTGTATGGGCTATTGTGGTGCAGCAACTATCTAATACGACCATTGACACGTTGATTCTGTGGTTGACAGTAAAATGGCGGCCCAAGAAAAAGTTTTCTTGGCAGCGTCTGAAGGGATTGCTTACCTTTGGGTGGAAGCTTTTGGCTTCAGCATTGCTGGATACAGTGTACAACAATTTACGCAGTCTGGTTATCGGCAAGATGTATTCCTCTGCTGATCTTGCTTACTACAATCAGGCAGATAAATTCCCAAATGTGGTCGTCAACAATATTAACTCATCAATTGACAGCGTACTTTTGCCGACTATGGCCAGCGCACAGGATGATCCTGTCCAAGTGAAAGCTATGACACGGCGAGCAATTAAAACCAGTACCTACATCATGGCTCCGCTGATGATGGGCCTTGCATTTTGTGCAGAACCTGTTATTAAGCTGGTTTTGACGGATAAATGGCTCTCTTGTGTGCCCTTTATGCAGATTTTTTGCATTACATATATGTTTTATCCGATTCATACCGCTAATCTGAACGCAATCAAGGCTATGGGGCGCAGCGATTTATTCTTGAAATTGGAAATTGTAAAAAAGATCATGGGGATGGTACTGCTATTGTCGACGATGTGGTTTGGCGTTATGGCAATGGCGTACAGCCTTTTGGTCAGCAGTCTCTTGAGCCAAATTATTAATTCTTGGCCAAACTGGAAACTGCTGGATTATAGCTATTTTGAGCAGCTGAAAGATATTATGCCTGGTATTATATTAGCTGTAATTATGGGGTGCTGTGTTTATCTGATCAGCCTGTTGGGCTTATCTAGTGCGGTTACGTTGCTGATTCAAGTGCCGCTTGGTGCAGGAATTTATATTGGTGCATCGGCTGTGCTGCAGTTGGAGTCATTCGAGTATCTGTGGAGTATGGTGAAAAGTGTGAAAGCGGGGAAGTTTTAATGAAAATTTCGCAGGCGGTAAATTCCATTACACCGTCGTTGACGAGAGAACTCTTTAATTTGGCTCAGGAATATGATGATGTAATTGATTTGACATTGGGAGACCCAGATATTCAGCCGGACGATAGAATCAAAGAAGCGGCATGTGTTGCTATTCGTGAGGGCAAAACCAGATATTCTGCAAATGCTGGATTGGTTGAATTTAGAAAGGTGATTTCTGAACAATTTGAAAAGGAATATGAGATTAAAGTTGCCCCGGAAAGAAATGTTATAGTCACTGTGGGTGGAATGGAAGCCTTATATCTCTCGCTGCGCTGCTTGATAGATGAAGGGGATGAAGTAATTATTCCAGCACCCTATTACGTTAACTATGCTCAAATGGTTCGTTCCTGCGGTGGCATTCCGGTTATTGTAAATACATCAGAAGAGTCTGGCTTTGTCGTAAGTGCAAGTCAAATCAAAGAAGCAATCACATCAAAGACAGTTGCGATGATTCTAAATTCTCCTTGTAATCCAACCGGACAGATTTTAGGGTTAGATACCCTACAAGAATTGGCCGCGATAGCAGTTCAGTATGATTTGGCTGTGATATCTGATGAAGTGTATAAATCACTTGTATATACGTCTTCACCCTATAGAAGCATTGCGACGTTTAATGGAATGAAAGAACGGACAATCGTTGTAGATAGTCTTTCTAAGCGTTTTGCAATGACTGGTTATCGTATTGGATATGCGATTGGACCAGATAACATAATTGCAAGCATGATAAAGCTTCAGGAAAATGTCGCAGCATGTGCGGCACTTCCATCTCAATATGCAGGAATTGCTGCATATAAGTATTGTGCCAATGACAAATGGATTGCGGGAATATTTGAAAAGCGTTGTAAAAGCATGAGTGCTGCGATTAATAAGATAGAAAATATTTCTTGCTTAGAGCCAGTAGCAACATTTTATCTGTTTGTTAATATTCAGAATACAAAGATGGACTCTATAACGTTTGCACGCCAGTTACTCAAACAACAGCATGTAGCAGTAGCACCGGGAATTACTTATGGTGATGCCTATGATGGATTTGTCCGTATTGCATGTACATTAAAAGAAGAAATTTTGCTTGAAGCGTGCGATAGGATTGCAAAATTTGTAAAAGAGATTCATTAAGGGAAGGAAAATTATGAAACAGAAAAAAATACTCCTTCTTGGAGGTTCACAGCAACAAATCCCGAGTATAAAAAAAGCCAAGGAATTGGGATTCTATACGGTTACTTGTGACTATCTTCCTGAAAACCCGGGGCACAAATTTGCAGACGAATATTACAATGTCAGCACAACAGATAAAGAAGCAGTGTTGAGCTTGGCAAAAAAACTTCAGATTGATGGCATTGTGGCGTATGCATCAGATCCGGCAGCGCCTACTGCTGCATATGTGGCAGAAAAAATGGGTCTACCCGGTAATCCATATGAATCGGTAAAGATTCTGACGGAAAAAGATTTGTTCCGTGACTTTTTACACAACCATGGTTTGAATTGTCCAAAGGCACATGGCTACACCAGCTGTGAAGAAGCGGCAAAGGATATAGAACAATTTCAGTTCCCCGTCATGGTGAAACCGGTGGATTCTTCTGGAAGTAAGGGTGTTGTTAAAATTTACAGTAGTTCTGAGCTGAAAAATGCTGTAGAGGAGGCACTTTCATATTCACGTTGCGGTCGCTTTATCGTAGAAGAATTTATAAAGAAAAAAGGTTATCAGATCTCTGGCGATGGATTTTCCGTGGATGGAAAACTTGTCTTTACTAGTTATGGAAATGAGCTTTATAGCGGTCGAAATGGTACTCGAGAGTATGTGGCGTTGGGGGAATTTTGGCCATCACTTTTGGATCCTGAAATAAAAGAAAAGGTGGACAGTGAGTTACAAAAGTTAATTAAAGCCCTCCATATGAAAACATCAGCATATAATATCGAAGCAATTGTTGATGAAAATGATACAGTGTATATTTTGGAGCTTGGACCCAGAAATGGAGGAAGCTATATTCCGCAGCTAATTAAATATGCAACGGGTGTAGATTTGGTTGATTATACAATCCGTGCGGCGATGGGAGAAGATTGTTCCTCGCTGAAAATGGTGCCTACAGTTGGGTGCTGGAGTAATTATATGTTGCTGAGCACGGAGAATGGAATTTTTGAGAATATCTGGTTTGATAAAAAATTCAAAGAAAAAAATCTTTTGAATGTATATTGCACAAGTACTCCTGGAGATGTAGTACATGCTTATCAAAACACAACGCATTCTTTAGGTACAATGATATTTAAGGCAGATACCATTGAGGAAATGCAAGAGATTACCAACAATATTCAGAACTACTATAGAGTGATAGTGAAGAAATAAGGATTGGGAGGGGGATTCCTGATGAAGATTATAGTATTTGGAGCTAGCGGCGACACAGGAACATATTTTATAAAATATCTATTCGAAAATGGTTTTACTAAGGAAAATGAAGTTATCGCAGTTGGAACAAGAAAAACAACTAAATTTGAACTCTATAAAATTGAATATTTGCAACTTGATATTACCCAAAAGAATGAGTTCGAAAAATTACCACAAAGTGTTGATGCGGTAGTAGATTTGGCAGGTATGATGCCTGCACGGATGAAGGGATATGAACCTCAAAGGTATATTGATGTCAATATAACGGGAACACTTAATATACTTGATTATTGCCGCTCGGCAAATGCGGATAGAATCTTATTTACACAGAGTTTTGGTGACATTAAAGAGTATAGTGAAAAAAATCCTTTATTGACAGTGAATCTTCCGAGAAGATTTGCATTTAATACAGACCATACAATTTATGTGATGTCAAAAAACTTTGCAGTAGATATGATAAAAAATTACCATGAATTATATGGGATAAAGAGTTTTATTTTCCGCCTTCCTTCAATTTATTTGTACTCTCCTATTGATACATATTATGCTGATGGAGAACCAAGAAAAATTGGCTATCGACTTTTGATTAATAGAGCGATTGCAGGAGAACCCATTGAAGTTTGGGGTGATGCAAGCCGTGTAAAGGACATGGTTTACGTAAAAGATTTCTGTCAGATGCTTTATAAGGCATTATTCGTGGACCGCGATAGTGGTTACTATAATGTTGGTACAGGAGTGGGAACATCTTTATTGGATCAAATTCAAGGGATGATTGATGTATTTGGCACACCAGGGAAAAAGTCTGAAATAATTATGCGCCCAGACAAACCAAATGCTCCGCAGTACATTATGGATATTACACCTGCGATGGAGGAACTTGAGTATAACCCCCAGTATGACTATTTAACAATGTTAAAAGATATGAAATACGAAATGTACAATCATATAAAAAATGGGGGGGGGGTATAAATAAAACTGTCCTGTGTCTGCCCGTTTGGTTGATGGATTACAGAAAAATCTTTTTTGCGGAGGCGTTCGAAAATGAAATTTGAACGTCTAAAGGAAAAAGATGCTATTTATAGGGCGATACAAAGTTTTAGCACGGAATTTTCATCATTGAAATCGAGAGTGGATTTGAATCAGTATAGTCAAAAGCTAGCGGAACATTCATATACAGTGTTATTGAAAGATGAAAATAGAGTGCTTGGAGTAGCTGCCATGTATATCAATGATTCTGAGAACAAGGCGGCCTTTATTACATTGATTGGAATTCGTTCGCAGTTTCAAAAGTCTGGCTACGGAAGTATCCTGCTACAACATTGTATAGAAAAGGCTGTCGAGACTGGAATGAAAAAAATTCGACTTGAGGTTGATAATGACAACCCCAAAGCACGAGATTTCTATGATAGAAATGGGTTTCAATTTGAGAATACATCTGATCGAGATAGTACGTTTTTGATTAAAGAGCTTGTTTAAGGGTAGAACATATGGATAACAAAATATTAGTGACCCGCTCATCCATGCCAAGTGTGGATGAATATATTGAAGAAATCCGCCCTATTTGGGACAGCCATTGGCTTACCAACATGGGCCCGGAGCATAAGAACCTGCAGGCAGAACTTCAGCAGTACATGGGTGTGGAAAACGTGGAGCTGCTGACCAATGGTCACATGGCATTGGAACTTTCCCTTCAGGCAATGAATCTGCAGGGAGAGGTCATTACCACACCGTTTACCTTTGCGTCTACCACTCATGCGATTGTACGCAATGGTTTAGAGCCAGTGTTCTGTGATATTGATCCGGTTACATATACGATGGATGTGACCAAGCTGGAACGGTTGATCACTGACCGTACTTGCGCTATCGTTCCGGTGCATGTGTATGGCAACGTATGCAATATCGAGGAAATCGAGCGGCTGGCACACAAGTACGAGTTGAAGGTACTGTATGATGCAGCTCATACCTTTGGTGAGACCTATAAGGGTCAGGGTATCGGAAACTTTGGTGATGCATCCTGCTTCAGCTTTCATGCTACAAAGGTGTTCAATACCATCGAAGGCGGTGCAGTCTGCTATAAGGACCCCGAGCTGGGGCGTAAGCTGTATGAACTGAAGAACTTTGGTATTCATGGCCCGGAAGAAGTGGATGCTGTGGGTGCCAATGCCAAGATGAACGAGTTCTGCGCAGCGATGGGTCTGTGCAATTTGCGCCACGTGGACGAGGAGATTGCAAAGCGCAAGGCAGTTGTCGAACGCTATCGGGAGCATCTGAGCGGTGTGGATGGGTTGCAGCTGAATGTGGAGCAGCCGGAAGTAAAGTCGAATTACGCATACTTCCCGGTTGTGTTTGATGAAAAACTGTTTGGCTCCAGCCGTAACGAGGTGTTTGATGCGCTGGCGAAGAATGGCATTGGTGCACGGAAGTACTTCTATCCGCTGACCAATACGTTTGCCTGCTTCCATAAAAAGTACGATGTGGATGAGACTCCTGTGGCCCGGCGGATTGCCAAGCGGGTACTGACCCTGCCGCTGTATGCTGATCTGCCGCTGGAGGAGGTCGACCGCATCTGCAAAATCGTTCTGGAACAGAAACTGTGAGGGAAAAAGATGAACCTAAATATAACGGAGAAACGTTCTGAATTGATGGGGGGGGGAGAGATTCGAACCTTGAGCTTTTTCGGATTCTTTCCATGCTGGTGATTGTGGCCCATCATTATGTGGTGAACTCAGGCCTGCTCGAGTGCATTGACGCGCAGACAAAATTACAACTGAAAGACTACTTTTCGCTCCTATTTGGCTGGGGCGGCAAGACTGGTATCAATTGCTTTGTTTTGATTACTGGATATTTTATGTGCACATCTCATATTACAAAACAGAAATTTTGTAAGTTGCTTGGAGAGTACTATTTTTATACAATCGGAATTTGGGCGGTATTTCTCCTGACTGGGTATGAGGCGTTTTCGGTGAAAGACCTCTTGCAAGTATTGTTTCCATTTTTTTCAGTAAGCAACGGTTTCACGAGCTGTTTCTTATTGTTCTATCTGTTGATTCCATTCCTTAATAAAATGATTCATGCATTAACGCAGCAGGAGCATTTTTTGTTGATGATGTGGTGTCTATGTGTTTATGTGGTATTACCTTCATTTGCGAAAGCAGAAGTGACATTTAACTACGTTACATGGTTCAGTATTCTATATATTATTGCAGCCTACCTTCGCCTGTATCCACAGTCGTGGTTTGAAAGCAGTCGAATTACCGGTATGATAGCTTTGGTCTGCCTGATACTTTCTTGGTGGAGCGTTGTGATACTTGCATGGCTCAGCCGCTTAGCTGAAAAGGGAATTTGGCTCAGTTATTTCTTTGTGTCGGATTCCAATAAGGTTCTGGCGTTGGCCACCGGGGGCAGCCTATTTTTGTTCTTCCGCAGCCTGAAGCTTGGATACAGCAAATGTATCAACACCATCGCAGCATCTACGTTCGGTGTCCTCATGATCCATGCCAACAGCGACACCATGCGCCGCTGGCTATGGCGGGATGTCTGCAACAATGTCGGCGCGTACACGGTTGGCAATGTTGTGCCTCATGCTGTTGTATGTGTTGTGATCATTTATGCAGTGTGTACGCTGATCGATATGGGACGGATCTGGTTATTGAGACACATCCGGTTTGGAATAAAATCCTGAGACGGAAACATTTTTACTCTAAAGCTGCACTGCTCAAATAGGCGGTATAGTTTTTTGATATAAAAAGTTCTATACCAAACAATAGCTCTCGTCTTTCCCCACACCCACCGCCAAACTCACTCCGGCGAAATTTCAATGAGTGCAACATCCTGAAATATGGCAGGGGAACCACCCGGGATCACTCTTCCTGTTGCAGCTAAACTGTGCAATTTCTATCCAGCCGAAATTATGGATCTTGAACCCTTGTTTATCATGGCTGATGAAAAAAGGTAGCAGTTATAGTTCTGCAAAAAAGTGCGACAAAAATGCGACAACTCGAAAATGCATGAGAAGCCGCCACATGGCGAAGTGATGCAAAAATGCCGTAAAATCGTGTGTTTCACAACAACTCGGAGCACAAAAATCCATCAAGGTTAGCTCTTTTAATCAGAGGGCCAGGGATTCGAGTTCCCTCGAGCGCACCAAAATCCCACGAAGAATCGTAAGATTCCTCGTGGGATTTTCCATTTCCTGGGGCTCTGCACACTTTTGCACACTTTTTGCACACCGGCGGGAAAGCCGTGTTTTTCCTTGCATTGTCTGCATTCTGTGCATCGTGAGCGTTTTTTCCATACTTTTTTCAGGCGAACAGCAGGCGGGTGAACTCACGCCGCTGGTCGGGGTTCATCTGTCGGACAACTTTCAGCATCCCTTCCGGGGTGATCTGGATGCTGTCCGGCAGATTTTCTTTTACCGGCACAGAGCCGGATTTGGGGGAGCCGATGTCCTGTGAATAGAAGTCTGCTTCCAGCTTCTCAGCCAGCTCCAACCGGGGCTTGTCCTGCGTGTGGGCGTAGGTGTCCATCAGGATGCCGGTGGTGGCGTGACCGGTGTTACCCTGCACGGCTTTAATGTTGCCGCCGGATTCAATCAACTGGTAAGTGGCACTGGAGTGGCGCAGACCGTGGAACACGATCTTCTCAAACTCCGGGTGCTCTGCACGCCAAGTGCGGTACCATTTAGAAAGGGCTTCCGGGGCAACAGGCATACCGTTGGGCAGGCGGAAGAGCTGGCCACAGTTGCGATATCTGCCATCCATGGCAAGCTCGTCCTGACGGAGCTTTTCCAACCAAGCCAGCAGTTCCTCTTTCAAGGGTCTCGTCAGATAAAGGGTGCGGCTGGATTTCTTGGTTTTCGGCTTCTTCAGCACCAGTGCGGAGCTGCTGCCCTCACGCTGGTCGGGGAAGATGTGGTAGATCTGATTCGGGTCGGTCTTTTCCAGTGCAGCCTTTTCGGTGCGCTGTAAGCTCCTGCCGACCGTGATGGTCCCACGTCCATCCGCTGCATCGAAGTCGATGTCTCCCGGCTGCAAGCCAAGGATCTCTCCGACACGCAGCGAGAGAATCATGCTCAGATGAACAGCAAGGTGGAGCGTAGGGTCGGTCATAGTCTGCAACGCAGCAAGCATGGTCTTTTCGTCCCAGATGGCACGTTCTTCCGAGGTCGATTTCGGAGCTTCTCTCGGAATCGGTGACTTGAGGAGCAGACCCCACTCAACGGCATAGGAAAAAGCAGTCTTGAGCATGGCGTGGACTTCCCGGATGGAAGCACCCGTCAGAAACTGCCGCTTCTGTTTGTCGGTGAGCGTTTGCTTGACACCCTGCTTATACAGTCCGCGCGGTGTCCGGCTCAGCGTGGCGTAGAACTGTTCAAGGTCATACGTCTGAACCTTCTGAATCTGCTTCTTGCCGAGATAGGGCACGACAAGATTCTGGATCATGGCTACCGTGTGGGTGTAGGTTTTGGGTGTCCACTTGTGCTTGCTGGACTGAATTGGAAGCCACTTGTACAGCATTTCCGCTACCGTCATTGCGTCAGGTATGAGGAACGTACCGTCCAAGAGTTCTTTCTCTACCGAGATCTTGCGGTCTTGCGCTTCCTTCTTGGTTTTGAAGCTCTCCCAGCCTTCACAGATCCGGCCAGCATGGTCTTTGTATTTGAAACGAACGGAGTAGGAATCTCCGCGCCTGAGAATAGATGCCATAGATGTTCCCTCCCTCAGACCGCAGCAAACCAATCGTCAAAGCTCTGCTTGCTTACCCGGATGCTGGTACCGAGGCGGATCACCTTGAAATCTTTCGTGGTGTTGCACAGATTGTACGCAGCACGGTTGGAGATCGCCAACAGTTGGGCGATCTCTTCCACCCGGTAAACGAGCGGGGCGTGTCGGACGGTTTTGCTGGTCTGGTCAGAAGGTTCTACGGCAGGGGTTTCGGACAATTTCATTGTAGGGGATTCGGGCGCGATTTTCAAGTCCTCACGGGTCAGTTTGGCGGAATTTTTGCGGACATTCGTCATAGGCATGTCTCCTTTGCACTTCTCCAGACCCGGCGCAGTTCCGGTTGAGCTGCACCCTGTGGGCCGGTAAATATGTAAGGGCCTGCCGCTCCTGACCCGAAGCAGCAGCCCAAAAAAGTGCGAGAACTTGAATTTACGCGCCCCACGCGCCCCAAACCGCACAAAAGTACCTTCCTGTGTTGATTTTATAGGGCGCATGGCTGAATTGTATGCGCCCTTTTGGGGCGCATCTTGCCTTCTCTCCCGCCCCGAAGGGCGTGTTGCCGCCCCACATCCGCCCGAAAAGGGTAGATACGCGCCCGGAGAAAACAGCGATAACAAGTCAAAACCACTGCTTTGGGGCGCGTAGGGCGGGAGAATTTCACTTTTCGTGTGTTTTATGCCGCAGCAAAAGCGGGGTGGACGCATACGCCCCGGAAGCCGCGGTACTTTCCCTCGATGTGCTTGGAAAAGGTCAGGCCATACTTCCCTGCATTTTTCAGCAGGAACTGGCTGAACTTCTTTTGCGGAACAGGTGATTCCAGATTATCCTCGCACCACTTGGTGTAGGCGCGGTAGAGATAGGTGGAGCGTTCCTCGGTGTCGGGCTTGAAGCGGACATACGCCGTTGCCTGCATGAACTGGGTCAGGTTGTCGCTGTCCGCCATGGCTGCTTCGAGGTTCTGGATGGAGCGCTCGCTGATGGTGAACTGATAGCGGTTCGCCAGCAGACGGTGTAACCCCTCCAGCATCCACAGCAGGATGCCGGGACGCTCCTCGGACAGCTCTTCGATGAGGAAGGGATTATCCACCCGGGCAGGGTCACGGTCTTTCACCGTGATGAGAATCTGTCTACGCCAGAAGCCGTCGCTGTCATCGTGAGCAGCCACAAGGTTGCCATTGCCGAAGCAGATGAAACGAACGTACAGCAG
>ERZ833963.493-NODE-493-length-58195-cov-109.876780_pt1 | contig 58195 bp, 66 predicted proteins | sample MGYA00519693_ERZ833963 | MGnify/ENA primary metagenome ERZ833963 (study PRJEB31850, sample SAMEA3708748) | human gut metagenome | biome: human gut; feature: human-associated habitat; material: faeces | place: China | collected 2014 ...
CTCTTCAGGATATCAAAGCTATATGCATAACCCCACCTTTTTCCTACTGAGCCCTAATTCGGCTAACTGATATAGATAATTTTCTTCCATAAGGCAAAGGAAAGAAATTTTTATGAATTAACAAAAATAATCCCCACCTTTTTCCTACTGAGCCCTAACATTTTGCGTAAGGCCATCAATGACGGTAAAAGGAGTAGTTTATGATTGGTAAATACTTTATTTCTATTCAACACACCAAATGTAAAGAAATGCCAAACCGAAATTAAGAAATAAGAATAAAAACAACGTAAATCGTGATCTTGTAGCAAGAGAAAATAGCCTTGCTGATTATTATAAGTGACTCGCATGGGGTCATACATGTATCTGAAAACACCTTATTATCAGATTGTTACAATCGTTTGATTTTGTTGTGTATCATTTTTGTATCACTTTACCCTTCGATGCGCATAAATCCCACTATCTTATATATATGGTATATCTCTTTCTCAGGCACGACAAACGGCTCGTACATCTTGTTGTCCGATACACATTTGATGCCTGCTTGGTCTTGATATAGGCGCTTAAGTACAATGCCCTGACTTGTATCCATGACATGAGGCATACCCCATTGAATGAAGCCTGTCTTGGTGACATCCCTAAGTGCGATCTCGTCACCGCTGTGATACGTAGGCTCCATGCTGTCACCTCTAATAATAATAGTGCAGTCATAGTCGGGGATAAGAGGGTTGACGGGAGCATATTCCTTCGTTTCGGCGAGCTCTTCTGTAAGCCTGCCTGCCATCGCATAGTTTAGTATTCTTGGGCGACGCAATTCCTTTGGAAGAAGAGCTGCATCACTTTCCTTGGATGCCTCCTCGTTCTTTCTGTTGTCTATGATGTCCGTCATACCCTCGCACCAATCGTCAGGCAGTTCATACGTCATGGCTATCTTTTTCTTCATCTCTGCTGTGACCTTTGGATAGTTGCCCGTCCTTTTGTCTACCTTGAATAGTCTTTGGATTGTCTGCGGCGGGACATTCAGCCCAATGGCGAAATCTTTGATAATTCCACCGCTTTTCTTGTTAATCAGTTGATACAGAGCGAGATTGTCGCTCGGCAGGCTTGATTCGTCTATATTCTTCCGTCTCATGGCGATTGCTTTTAATGTTAAATACGTGTTAAAAACAACCGAAATACTTGCTTATATGCTTGTTTATTATTATCTTTGCATTGTTGTTTTAATACAGCACAAAACAAGGCGGTCTCGGATGCGATTCAACACCGTATCTTTAAACTATTATACATCGCAAAGATAGCGTTTTCGCTCCGAACCGCCAACTTTTTGAAGTTAATTAATATAAATAAACAAGCAAACAAATGATAGACAAGATTTCATACGACGACATCTTAGAGATTAAGGCTGGTCAAAGGAAGAGATTCGTCTTCAAGACGGGAGCGGCGAGGCATACGGCGAAAAGCATTGCCTATCAGCTTCCTACGCTAAAGCCCGTCGAGGGTATCAAGCGCTATATGTGCATGGAAGAGAAGTCTGGCGGGAAAGGATTCCCTCTTATCATCAAGGCAGTGAAAGGATGACAAGGAATGACGCAAGGCTCATCGCTGAGGAGCTTTACAAAATCCAAAAGCGTGAGGGGTTGGTTGAGACTGAGGTCATCGGAATTGATGATGTCACTCAGATTCTCGGTATGAGTAAACAATCCGTTTACAACCGTCTCGAAGAGATCCCTCACTCTAAGTTTGGAAAGACGCTTCGCTTCTTCAAGAGCGACATCATTAAGTTACTGAGAAGATGAGCTTCATGGGAACTTAGCTCAACGGATAGAGCATCAGTTTCCTAAACTGAAAATACAGGTTCGATTCCTGTAGTTCTCACAAAAAAGTCCAAACACGCGAATTGGGACTTTTCCTTCGGGTTTCTTGGGGAGCGGCGTAGCCCATTGGTCTTTGACATCGCTGGTATACAGACGAACAGGGAAAAGGCCCTGATAGGGAAACGCTATGGTGAGGTGGAGAAACCTCAATAGTGAGGACGCATAGAGCATCATGGTGTTTCCGAGAGACGTTTGAGTTAATGCAGCCGTAGGCGGTCCTAAGCCCGCTAAAATGCAGAGGGGCTTCACGGGGTGAAGCTGTACACCCTTAAGCTGAGGATTTTTTATCACTCGGCAAGTGCCTATCTTTTTGACATACAATAAATTATTAGGAACGAGGTGTAAGTACACCATAAAATAGGTGACATACAGCAGCGGCGGTCTCCAAAACCGCAGGCCGAGGTGCGAGTACACCACAAAAATAGGTGACATACAGCTACAGCTGTGATCGTAGTGCCATACAGCCAAACCAAGGTGTAAGTGCACCGAAAAGTAGGTGACATACAGCTGCGGCTGATAACGGTCACAAGTCCGTATGCAAAACGCAGAGTGACTTTAAAAGTTTTTTTCATACATAAATTTCAATTAAACAATTTGTCTCCATCCCGCCCGTGAGCGGTAGGATGCAGAGAAGTTCATACTATTAATATGTTTGAATTCTTTTATTTTTTTTGAGCCATATCATCCGTGAGGACAATATGGTTTGGGATTGTATTCATCCTGTTTCACAACATATAATCCCGCAAGGGTGATTTCGCATGGCTCCTCCGATGTGCCTGGGTAAAACGTCGGTCATATTCTTAAGGCAGTATGTGAATGGTTAACCGGGTTCGACTCCCGGACGCGGAACTTATTCCGATGTTGGTAAACTACATGTTGATTAATTACATTTAGGATTAATAATCATTTTAGACTAAAGCGTTAGATTTTAGTAGATCGTTTTTTCTCTATTCTACTCGTGAGAGCGGATGGAGGGTGGCCAATTCGGTTTTTACCGAATTTTTTCCTGCTTGCTTGCGAAAGTAGGCAGATTTTGGGTGAAGCGGGAGCCAGATGACTCAAAAAGCGCAGTTCGACTCTGCGCTCACCCACCATGGTAAAAAAGATTTCAGTTAAGCCTTCCGTTTGCTACGATTGCATCAACGCAAAGCTATTCCAGCACGAGAAGGATCCGGTGATTGCTGAATGTATGATTACAGGGGAACGGTTTGTAGCTTCAGCCGGAGGTTATTGCGGAAAGGACTTCAAGCAGGTTCCCGACAATTACAAACGAAACATAAACAGAATTATACGTGACACAGACAGGATTTAGATACAAATACAAGTCTTACGGATTGGTCATCCTGGATAAGGATCAGAATCAGATAGGACCGGTATACAGATACAGCGACATAAATTTAGTTCGGCAAAAGGTGTATGAGCTGAACGGTTGGAAACAAAAACCAAACAATAGATAATATGAGGACAAAGGCATCAAGCTGGTTCGAGGTGAAGTTCGCCTACGACAAGCAATTAGAATCCGGAAATACGAAAAAGGTCACGGAGCTGTATGTCTTCGAGGCTCTCTCTTTCGGCGAGGCAGAGAAGAGAACTGTCGAGGAGATGGAACATTATGTGAGTGGTGAATACGAAATTAAAGCTATAGCCATTCCCAAGTACAAGGAGGTGTGGTTTTCCGACAATAGCTCGGATGACAAGTTCTACATGGCCTGTCTCCAGTTCATCATCATTGACGAAAAGACCGGAAAGGAGAAGAAAGTAAACAAGTTCTATCTGGTGCAGGCAGAAAGCTTCGATTCTGCCAAAAAGTACATCGAGGAAACGATGAAAGGCTCGATGTGTGACTACAACATTGCCTCTCTTAAAGAAACGTCTGTAATGGACGTCTTTGAGCGTGAAGACAAATAACCTTTAGATATTCAAATTATGAATGAGCCAGTTTATGGTGTGAACACATCATAAACATAGGTAAACATACAGCGCAAATAGCAGATATGGAAGAAAAAGACAAGATGTTCGTCTATAACCAAGTAGACAAAGTGCCCCAAGAGGCATTAAAAAGTATTGGAGCAGGCCGCTTGCGTGGCATGTCTGACATTAATCCGATGTGGCGTATAAAGGCAATGACGAAAGTTTTTGGACCTTGCGGCATCGGGTGGAGATACACAATCGACAAGCAATGGACAGAGCAATACGGCAACGAGGTGAAATGCTTCTGCAACATATCGCTTTACATTAAAGTAGATGGAACGTGGTCTGAGGCAATACAAGGCACTGGCGGTAGTGCGATAGTGGCGATGGAACGAGGCGGTGCTTACGTGAACGATGAGGCCTACAAGATGGCACTCACCGATGCCTTATCGGTCGCTATGAAGGCGCTCGGCGTAGGTGCAAACATCTACTTCTCGAAGGATGCAGATTATGGAACTAAATATGCCATGCAATCGACTCCACCACAGCCGACAGCTTCGCAGCAGTCTACACAGCAGCAGTCTGCCCCTCAACCGACACCACAACAGCTTCTTGTGATAGCAAAAGGTGATGCCACCAAGGTTACAGACCGCAAAGGGTTTGGTGCTTGGTGGGCGAAGTATCCGACACTGCAACAGAACCAAGAGTTCCTTGCACTCGCACAGGAGCTCGGTAAGAAATTCCCAAAGAAATAAAATATGGTAAAGAAGAAAGATATTGTTCTTGCGGACAGCGGCGTTGACTATGATCCTGTACCGCATCTATACTTCTACAAGGGTAAACAACTCAAAGGTATCACTGGTACGTTGATTGAGCGTGCTTACCCGAAAGGAGACACTTATAAGAATATATCCGACGAAGTGCTTAACCACGCAGCAGACCGAGGCAGCGCATGTCATCAGGCAGTTGGTAATTACTATGACATCGGCATATCTTCGACAGGATATGAGGAGATAGTCGGAAAAGCCAAAGAGTTACTTGACAGCCAAGGTCTTACACCTATAAGATTTGAGTATGTAGTGACGGACTACGAGAACTATGCCTCTCCTATCGACATTGTTTGCGTCAATGCGAAGAATGAGATTTGCATAGTGGATATGAAATTCACGGCAAAGCTTCACTACCCGCAGGTAACATTGCAGACTTCTATCTACAAGCGTTGGTTCTCACTCGTCAATCCAAAGCTGACTGCAAAACACCAATATGTTCTTTGGATTCATACCAATGACGACCACGAGGTTCTTGATAACGGCATCTTCGAGCTTGACACAGTTGACGACGCTTTTATCGACGACCTCATAGACTGTGATACGAATGACAAGACCTTCGACATTGGAAAATATTACGGAGACCTTCCACGCAAGGTATCTGACGTTGAGGGATACTTGGTGAAGCTGCAACAGCTCGTAAAGGAGAAAACCGAGGAGATGGATAATATCAAGGCAGGTCTCTGTGAGCTTATGGAGAAATACAATGTGAAGCAATACTCTTCCGCTCATATACAGCTTACAAGAGTAACTCCAAAACCACGTGTTTCTTTTGACACGACAAGATTCAAGAAAGATCACGAGGACATGTACAACGAATATACCAAGACTTCTAATGTGAAGCCGTCAGTTAGAATAACTATTAAATAAACATACGTATGGATTTAGTTTTTAAAGGTAAAATCATCAAGGCACTTCCTCACAAGAGTGGTGTATCTCAGTCAACAGGCAATCCATGGGAGATTGCTGAGTATGTCGCAGAACAAACGGATGCACAATATCCAAAGAAGATGTTGTTCCAAATCTCTGGACCGGACAGGATCAAGAACATCAACTTGCAAGAAGGCGAGGTCGTAGACATCCACTTCGATGTTGATGCACGAGAGTACAACGGGCGCTACTACAATACCATAACGGCTTTCCATGTTGACAGAGCAGGGCAACAGCCCGCACCTCAGCAGTCAGCACCGCAACAGGTACAGCAGCCCGCACAGCAAGATGGCGGAGCTCCACTGCCTTATTGATGATGGCATAAGTCGAGCCGTGGGTCTGTTATTGGCCCACGGCTTTGAAATAGTAAATTTACATAATGAAGGTTTATCAGCAGGCACTTACCAAGTGCCTCGTTCGTCAAAACATAATTAGCAAGTAAAGAGACTGTCAGAGAAAGGTTTGAGCCCTTACAACCAGTAGCGTAGAGTCGTCTGGGAAGACCAAGAAACGGCGCTGACATAAAACACATGACTTTCAGTGTCTTTAGCCTTATCTATTCAGAAGAGAAGGCTAAAGTTGATACAGCCGAAGGGATTGAAAGGTATATCCTACAGAGAGGTGACAGCCTATTCCGCTCATTTTAAAGCATTATAAAGATTATGAGCAGTTTACTTTCAAAAGCATATGAAGACTCTGAGGATAGCCAGGAGGCTTGGGAAGAGCATCTTAAAGAAGAGGAACGGAAAAAGAAATTTCTTATATCCGGCGCAGGTTTGATAGCAAAAGAACGTCGCCGCCAAATTGGAGAGGAAGGTTATGACGAACAGCATGATGCTAACGAGGATTATACGACATTATCACAAGCTGCTATGGCTTATATGGACGCAGCCCTCGGAGCAAACAAGACTGCCTGTCTCTCATATTGGCCTTGGCGGGATTGTTACTTCAAACCCAAGGACGTTGAAAGAAATTTAGTTCTGGCGGGGGCATTGATAGCCGCAGCTATTGATAGGCTTCACTATTATCAAAAGAAGAACAAATAAATACTATAGACAAAGAAAACTAATAGTATAAAACGATATTCGGGGTGGCTGTACACCCTTAAGTTGAGGATTTTTTTATCACTCGGCAAGTGCCTATTTTTCTGATATACAATAAGTTATGAGGAACGAGGTGTAAGTACATCATAAAAGCAGGTGACATACAGCCGCCTTTTCTTTAATTATGGCGAATTCGCCGGTGTAAGTACATCATAAAAGCAGGTGACATACAGCCGGAGCATCTTTGTGACCCTATCATTGTAGGTGTGAGTACACCATAAAAGTAGGCGACATACAGCGTGTGGTGAGGATGCGACGATAATCGTCGTGGCGCAAGCGCACCATAAAAGTAGGCGACATACAGCCATACAATACATCTCCCTTGGATACACTACAAAATAGGCTGCATCCAGACAAAAGTAGCGTGAAAATGGTTATAACAAGAAAAATTGAGGTCTTTATATGTGAAGACGATAAAGACCTGCGTAATGATTATTACAAGAAATTGTATGACAATAGGAACATAGCTGTCAAGGCGGCTAATGCAACAGTGTCAAACATGTTTATCCTCGACAATTCTCTCCCATACCTGTCCGAGGATGACAGAAAGAAGATCGCTTTTATCGGAGCGAAAGGAAACAAGGTGACACGTATGGGGGGTATCTACGCAGCCCTGAGTGCATACTTCAAAGGCAAGGCCGACATGGGAATGATTTCTTGCGTCAAGCAGAACGCCGAAAAGATGTATTCTGACGATATGAAGCATGGAGGCTTGTGGGAGAGATCCTTACGGAGCTATAAGTCCAATATGCCAATCCCATTCGATCATAAGAGATTCACCAATATGCGGTTTGCTGATTACACTGACAAAGATGGTAAGACGCACAATGGTTGCTTCTTTACTTTGTTAGGAATTCCATTCCAATGCAAGTTCGGAAAGGACAGAAGCGGGAACAGAATCATCATGGAGCGTGTAATCAATGGAGAGTATAATATGTGTACTTCGAGCATACAGGTAGACGGGAAGAAGATATTCCTGCTCTTGTGTGTGGATATTCCAAAGCAAGCTCCTAAACTTGACAAGGATAAATCTCTATATGCTTTCCTTGGTGTGATGAACCCGATAGTCTGCACAACGGACATCAAACAAAAAGGTGACATTGATACCGACTGGAAAACATGGAGCATCGGAACTGACGCCGAGTACAACTACCGCCGCAGACAAATACAGGAAGCTGTCAAACGCTGTCAGATAAACAACAGATACAACGGTGGCGGTCACGGCAGGTTCAAGAAATGCAAGGCCATTAACCGATATAGAGACATTGAAAGAAACTACGTAGATACCAAACTACATACCTATAGCCGTATGCTTGTAGACCTTGCTGTTAAGCACAAGTGCGGCAAGATTGTTCTGATGAACCAACAGCACAGAGAGGAAACAGCAAAGGAGAAGAACGCCAATGGTGATAACTTCATCCTTCGTAACTGGTCTTACAGCAACCTTAAAGGCAAGATTGACTATAAGGCTAAGATGTACGGCATTGAAGTTAAAGTAGAAAAGTAAAAACAAGATATTCGGGCGGGCTGTACCGCCTTAGGCTGAGGGCTTTTTAGCCACTCGGCAAGTGCCTATAATCTGATAATGAACGCATTATAAGAAATACGGTGTAAGTACACCATAAAAGCAGGTGACATACAGCTTTTCCAGATATAAGCAATATCATTTTCATGGTGTAAGTACACCATAAAAGCAGGTGACATACAGCTCAACCCTAAAAAATGTACTGGGTTCCAAGGTGTAAGTACACCATAAAAGTAGGTGACATACAGCGGTGCAGTCATGCCTAACTCCTTTGGTGTAAGTACACCATAAAAGTAGGTGACATACAGCTTTTGCGCAACTGGTCTTACAGCAACCTTAAGGTGCTAATGCACCTCAGAAGTAGGCAACATACAGCGACAATACGCAATGGAACAAATTAAAATTAATGGCAAGTCCATGTTAGATTACATGGCAAATCTCTTGGAGCGAAATGACTCCAACCAAATCGAGTTAGAAAGATGTCGGGAAGCCAACAAGACCCTCAGACAGATGAACAACCAAATGCGGTTACAGCTTGAGTCCGACAAGTTCGAGTACAAGCAGAATGAGGACGTAAAGAAACTATACCAAGCCGCATCAAAAATTATAGGAGATAAATGAAGCTCAACTTAATCCGACGATCTGACTTCTCCTTTGTCCCCGCCACAGACGAGGACATGGAGAAGGCACTGAAGATAAAGAAAGGACAGGCCGTGGAGTGCAGCGTGAAGGTACTGCGCAACTACAAGCTATTGAAGAAGTTCTGGGCAATGGTGAACACTGCGTTCAACTTCCTCTCTCCTGCACAGCAAGAGTTCTTCCACGACAGCGTGGACGGGTTCAGATGCACGATTGAGGTAGCCGCAGGATATTACGACGAATTCTATGACTATAATCCTCAAAACGAAATGTTCGCGATATATAAAACGAAGCGTTACTAATCCTAAAACGAAACGTCTTTTTTATGGTTCTAATCTCCCTTCAATATTCCCCCGTGCAGTAATCGAGGAAGCCATCATTTCGTTCTTGTTATTATACCATTTTTAAGCTCCCATGTCTGACTACTATTATTAGTTGTCAAGGCATTGAGTATCTTATTCTGCGTCGTCGCCGAGCACCCGATAACCTTGACCACAGTGCCGACGGTGCCAATATCCAAAAAGTTATCACTGTTAAAGGTAGCATTATTAAAGTTAGCTCCTGAAAGATCCAGTTCTGCAAGGGAGGGCAGAGAACGGAAGGTATTGTCAATATTCCCTATTTTGCTCCATTCTACACCCCTTGCATCTATATACTGTAGTTCGTTACAACTATTAAGCCATATAGACATACTAAAGCCAGAATTATCAAATTTTATTCCATTAAGCTTAACTTTTTTCAAATTCTCGCAACTATATAATTCAGAACTACTCCAATCTCTGAATGTAGCCTTGAAACTGTCAATAGTTGCAACATTATAATTCCAATAAAAAAGACGTGAGCTTGGTTGAACAATATATGGGACCGGGAAGTCAAATCTTTTATTAGTATCTGCAATACAAGATAAATTCACATCCCCATTATCAGTATAATAATCTTTGGCTTGAACAGTGGCTCCCGCCTTTGTCGCCGTACCGATAATATGCCCCTCCGGGTACCCTTCCCACACGAGCTTCTCACCGAGGTATATCTTGCTGAGTTTCTTGTCGCCGAGGTACACCGTCCCCGCTTTCTTATCGCCTAAGTATATCATCTCACCCTCCTTTCTCTATTCCGGAATACAATACAGCGTGCCACTGTCCTTCGTCGTCAGCGCCGCATAGCCACTCTCCGTCGTCTGAACCACCTTAGGAAGGCTGCCAACCGCGTTCTCTAAGCTGACTATTCTCGAAGTATTGGCTGAGATGCTCGAAGTATTGGCTGAGATTTTTGAGCTATTACTTGAAATTAGTCCTTGCATGGTATTATAGCCGTAGTTATAGCTGTTTCTGTCTACATAACCACTTAAATTCGTATTCAAGTCCGTTGTAGTCACATACTGATCGTGCGTGTGCGAGGTGATGTTTCCCGTCAGCACCGCTTCCACAGCCGCCTTGGTGACCTCACCCGGATCGCCCTTGTCACCCTTCGCGCCGGTAGCCCCAGTGTCGCCTTTAGCGCCTTGTGGTCCCTGCGCTCCGGTCTCGCCCTTGGGCCCTTGGATGCCTTGTGCTCCCGTGTCACCTTTCTCGCCCTTTTCTCCTTTCAGATAGTCAAAGGTAAAGGTGGCCCCGTTGATCGTCACCGTAGGTGTTCCGGGCGTGTTTATGTGCGCACCCGCAGCGGCCTTGATCGACGGAATGCCGCCCGTCTCACCCTTCGGTCCCTGAGCGCCCGTCTCGCCCTTCGGCCCCTGAGCTCCCGTCTCACCTTTCGGTCCCTGCGCGCCCGTGTCACCTTTCTCGCCCTTGACATAGACCTCCGTCTTCACATAAGCCTTCGTTGTCCGGTCGTATCGGTACACATAGTTGTCCGTACCCACATACGTCGGGTTGTCGGCCACCTCCTCGGCACTCTTGGTTGCATTGTCAGCCGCTGTTGCCGCGTTGTTCGCCGCTGTTGCCGCGTTGTTAGCGTTGTCGATCACCGTCCCTACGCCGCTCACCCGCGCCTCCATGGCGCTCACGTCGCCGCTGAGTTTGTTTGCCTTCGTCACCGCGCCGTCAAGCGAGGCCGCCTTGCTGTTCGCGTTGTCAGCCGCCGACTGAGCGTTGCTTGCCGCCGTGTTCGCCGACTGCACCGCAGCGTCCACCTTAGCGTTAGCCGCACTGATAGCGTCAGCCGTCGTCGTGGCCACATAGTCGCTCCACGTCTTTGTCGCAACGACCTTATACACCAGCGCCCCGTTGTTGTTCACGATCACCGGAAGCGTGATACCCACGGCCACCTCTGCCGCCGTCGCCGTGCTCAGGCCCGTGATCGGGTACCCGTACAGCTGGCTCGAATCCAGTTTCTCTATTGCCATATCTGTTTTGTTATTAAATGATTAATATCCTCCGAAACTCACTACGAAGTACTCAAAATCACAGTCATTACGGGTTGAATCATCCGATGTCATAACCGTGAAAGTATAAACGCTAACCGCTCCAAGTGTCGCATACATGACATTGCCGCCACTGCTGACTCTTGCACGCACAAAAACCGTATATAGCCCATGAGGTGTTTGGCGGAGAGTGCATTCATACCAGCCCGTATCTCTCTTATTCACCCTCTCTACCGTGCAATTATAGTCTAATGCCATCTGCGTCTGTTTGTCTGCGTCGAATGTACCATTCGCATTTATCCTGCCGTAAGCAACGCATACCATTGCCAGGCCACCGGTGCCCGATTGGAACACCTTGGCTATGGCGCGCCCGTTCGTCGAGTAGCCGATTCCCATACCAGTCATCTTTGCCCAGTTCGTTGGTGTCGTGTTGTCGCCAAGCTCTACGGAATGACCGGGGATCATATAGCTGTAGCCTTCCATCTTTACAGATTGCAGTCCTTTGCCCGGATGGTCCGCGTCGCTCTGATTTTTTATAATCCAGGAGACAGGATCGACGATGGAAAAGCGGCCGTCACTATGCTGCTCATAGAATGTAATCGAACGGGAAGACATAACGGATCTGGACTTCTCTATATATTTGCCGCTCGAGTCTTTACTCCTTTCGAAAGTAACACCACCGTCGCTCACAAGTTCCAGTTCTCCTATCTTTCCCCCCGCCGCCTCCACGTACCCTTTCACGTGCAGCGTGTTCGTCTGTGAGTCCACGTACATAACAGCCTTGCTGAGATCGTTTCTCGTCGCGTCGCCTTTGTTCGCATACCACGCAAACCGGTCCCCCCACGTGTTCACCGTCCATGTCGAGCTGTCCATGTTGAATCCCACACTCCTCAGCCCCTGACGGATTCCGGCCTCGATACTCCCCGCCCGCTGCTGCGTGTAGCTCTCCAATGCCTGCTGACGACCGGCTGACTCGCCAATGGCGTTCGCGTTCCAGTGGATGGGCGTAGGGTTCTTTGCCAAACTTAACCGGCTCACCACCACGTCACCGTTCTTCAGAAGCAGCACTCTCACCTCTATCCAGAACGTCTTCACTGATTCGCCGTTGCTGTTCGTCTCCGAGTCCGCAAACCGACGTGTTACCGACAGAGGTATATAGCTGCCCGTGACGTTTCCCGAGCCAAAGCAGAACATGGTGCCGTTCCCGTTGCGCTTCCTGTCCTCGCCGCATGGGTACATCTGTATCCATACGCGCTCATCCAAAGTCACGTCGCCGAGGTCTTTGACCATCGCCGCCAGCGTATAGTCGCCCTCGCCCCGGAAGGGTATATAATATCTCAGTCCGTTACTTGATGTCATACCATAGCCCGAGCGTCTGAGCCTCACGCCCCTAAAACCGTAGTAACTGTAATCATCATTATACACACTCAGCAGGCCTGAATCATTGAAGTCCTTGATTTCCTCAGTCACTTGCTCCCGGGTGGCTCCGTCCGGCGAGGTCTTTTTCCACGTGCTGTCCTCAAAGTTCACGTCCGGGATCAGGTTCTGAGCCTCAACATCCTTTGCCGACGCTGACCAGCTTGTCAATACGTCATCATTTATATGGTCGCCCATGTCCATGCGCACCCAGTCCACGGCCACTCCGCCGTAAACTTTGGGATCATCACCTTTATCATCCTGCTCGTAGATACCCACCATCACGTCCATGTCCTCTACGGCCGTGAACATCAGACGGTCTATCACCGTTCCGGCACGCGTATAGCTGAAAACCTGACTACTCTGCCAGGACCAGTCCGGTTTGAACGCATAAAGGTGTATCACATGGCCGTCTATGGCAGGCTGTGCAGGATAGCCGGATTTCGCCGTCAGCCACATGCGGGCCGTCACTGTATAGCTCAGCCCCTTCTTCACACTTACACGATCACTTATAAACACACTATACTGTTTCTTTACCATGCCGCGCACGTCTCCGCCCCACAGCAGGTTGCCCTCGGCATACAGACTCGTCACGCGTGTAGAGATCTCGTCGGCGCTCTGGCTGATTTTCGATACGCTCTCGTTCAGTTTGCCGAGGTTCCTGTCTGTAGTCTCCCGCCTGCTCACCTCGGTGCTCAGTCCATTGGCCGTCTCCCTGATCTTTGTATCGTACAGCCCCAATCTTCCGTCATGGCCCCTTACCGTTTTCGTCAGCTCGGAGTAGTTCTTCTCCATCGTAGAGATTCGCTTGTTGGCGTATTGCGTACCGCCGCCGCCGCTGGTGCCGTAGTAGATATAAGCCAGGAACTGCTTGTTGAATTCCGCCACGCCGTTCGTGCCCAACTTCATTCGCACTTCACGCAAATCCAGCTGGTTGCCGCCCGGGTCGAGAAAGCTGACTTTGACGTATGCGACAGTGGCTGCAACCGGAGAGCTGTCTGTGAAGCAGAGCTTCTGCAGTTTCGTCGCTGCCGCAGAGCCGTCCTGACTGGTATATTGCCCTAAGATCTGATCACTTGTCCCGAACTCCGTGACTGCCAGCCTCAGCGTCTTTCCCGTCGCTTTTTGCGCATCAGCGATCGTCGTAAACACCTTTGGCTCTCCGTCTCCCTTTTGATAGAGGATCCGGTATTCAAGCGAGATGTTTCCCGTCTTCACAAACACCGCGTCGGCCGTTGGGTCGGTGGCGGCTGTGCCGCTGCCGTTCACGGTCTCATACGCTGCCCTGTATTTGTCCTTGTCGATCGTGTAGTTTGTCTCTGCCAGCTCCGTGACGGCCATCAACCGCCATACCTCGGTCTGAGACTTTCCGACAGACACGCTGATGCTGTCAAGGGTGTCGCCGCCCTTCTTCAAGTCAAAGGTCACGCTGTGCACGTCCGTGCTGTCCGTCGTCAGCGTTGCCCAGCCTATCGTGCCCCAGGAACCCGTCAGCGCCGACGTGCTGCCTGTGTCACGTCTCAGCAGGAGCGTCAGCCCCTTCCCCCTCACCGCGGCCTCTGTCATCTTCTCTGCCTTTCCGCCGGCCACGTGATACACGGACAGGCTTACCGTCCCGCCGTGTTCCACTACCGGGGCCGACACGCCCAACATGTAAGTGTCTCCTACGGGCCGTACCTCACCATTGTCTCCTTTGAGGTACATTTCCCCCTTGAATACATTGCCCTTGCGCTTGCTGATACGGAAGTCCAGCCGGCTGTCATCCTTCGCGCTCGGTATCGAGTACTGTTCCCCAATGCCGGCATAGGCGGGGCAAGCTGCATCAGCGGCAAGCTCCCCGATAATGGCTCCGCCTCTCTTCCGTCCTATCCCACTGTAGGCTATGACGCTCGGAGCACTCTTCTCGCCGTCCTTGCTTGCTGTGATGATAGCGTTGCACCGGTCCGCGTCCTGCCACGGATCAGCGCACCCGAACGCCACCATGTCGTCACCGGCCACCGGAAACGTGCACTTGTCCATCTCCATCCCGTAGCACGTGAACGTCTTCTTGCTCACCTCACTCGTCAGAGTGATCAGCTTCGTCGTATGCGCAAACACCCCATACACGCACTTCGTCGCCTTGTCCCCGATCATCACGTTGTCCTCCACGCCATGCTTCACGCACACGCCCCAGTAGTACGTATTCTTGAAGTTATGCGTCACGCGCTCCTTCACGTTGAACTCCTGGCATTGTCCCATCGCGCCCACCACAAGGTCATCCTCGATACTTGCCGTACCGTCGCTCTCGCAGAAATACACCTTGAACGCGTTCGCCGTCGTCTCAAGCTCACGGTTCAGCACACCCTTGCCGTCACCGAGAAGCTCCACGCGTGTCTCCGTATCGCTCAGAGCCCGGCCCACGAACGCTACAGGGCGCTCCACACCGTCAACCGTCACAGGAAGCGTGAAGAGCATCAGTCCTGAAAGGGAAGACACCTCGCCCGTCTCATAGTCCATGTTCACCGGGTCCACCCTCAGAATCTTATGCCCCCAGTCAGAGGCGATCTGTTGTGCCCCCACGTATGTCTTCCGATGGATCTCAAGCTCAGCCGCCTCCAACTTCTTCCTCACCACGATGTTGTCCACGGCAAGCACCGAGTAGCTGCCCGTCTCATCCCTCACGTTCCTCAGCGTCCACCCTTTTCCCGTCATCGACGTGCTGCCGTCTGAATCAGAGGAGTGCATGTCATCACTCGTCACTGAGGCAAATGCTACAGCATCACCTTTTTTCACAGGTTGGTCAAGCCAATCGCTAAATTCATGTCCACTCCACTCCTTGCTGTTGTCGGCCTCTTTAGCGTGGTCGGCCTCCTTTGCTTTCTCTATTTCTCCCTTAACGGTCTCTGCTACAAGGGCATGATTTGCCTCTAAAGCATGGTCCGTCTTTGAAGCATGCTCGGCCTCCTTGGCCGTCTCCGCTATGTCGGCTTTTGCTGCGTGCGCGGCCTCTTTCACGGCCATGCTGCCATAGGCCGTACTGCCCGTGTTCACGGCGCTCGTGCTGCCCTCATTCTTGGGTTTGCTGATAATCTTGACGTCTATCATTGTTCTATCTCCTTTAAGTTCATTTCTGCCGAGCCCTCGTTGATGCTGCGGCTGATGCCCTGTACAAAGAATGTCCTCCCCATCGCCGGATGGCGGTAGTGCAGCAGCGGGTTCACAAGTCCTTCCCCGGCTTTGTCCCTCAATTTCTGCGTCATCGTTATCCGGGGAGCATGGTATTCCTGATAGTAGCTGTCCACATACAGCTGCTCCGGCTTTGCGCTCAGTTCCCGGGCGTAGTCGTATATCTGCAGCACGCCGCCGCCCGTCTGCGTGTTCACGGGTGTGCTCATTTTCACGCTGTCTGTCACGCCAAGCTCATGGCTCTCTGCTGAGGTAAGCGCCGAGCTGATCTTGAAGCTGATATCGTCCTTGCGGTTCACAAACGTTTCTTTCGTGTCGCTCAGATACACAATGTCCTTGTCGCCCGTGTTGTTCACAAGGCCGTTGTCACTGTATATCTTCATCTCAAACGACTCTATCACGATGCTGCTCACGTGAGGAAGCAGGGCCACCGTGCTGCTGCCCCATTTCGTATGGCGGAAAAATGTGGGATGGCGGCGCGTAACCATGTCCCACGTTACATTCACGGGGCCAAGGATGACAAACTTCACCGCGCCGCTCACCTTGTCTTTCTTTCTGATGGGTATTGCTGTCCCTTCTGCGTCAATGCCCATCTTGTAGTTAATGTTGTTCTGCAAGTCAAATTTCGTACCGATGAGCTTGTCGCCTATCTTCGGGTCAAAGCCGATGGTGAAGCTCTGCTGGTAGTATTCGTCGTCGCTCGCGCATTGGCTCCGCTGCTTGTAGGTCCGCCACTCAAAGTCCGATGGCGTGCCCGTAGAGCCGGTCTCCACCACGCATTTGTCACCGATGATGAGCATGCACGCCACCACGCCCACCTTCGATATTTGGTCCGAGCTGTCGCCGATGGAGCTGTATTTGAACTCATACTCCTCCGGACCTTTCTCCGTCAGGGGAACGAGGCCTCGCGTCCGATCCGCGTCCCACTCCGGCTCCGTGCCGGGCGTCGCCGCCTTCCACCACTTCTGGGTGTAGTAACGGCCGTCGCCGTTGTCACGGCCCGGCACAGTGCGGTGCCACCATTGACGGATGCCGCCGCCAAAGATAGGATTCGGAATCACTCCTGCAGACGGCGTATAGTTGTATATAGCCTTGTAGGTGTCCGTCAGGGCCATTACGGGGTTCAGCGCTATGCTCCCGGTCAACACAATGTAGTTGGTCGTCTCATCGTCGTTGGGCGAGAACACCCCGCCCGTCGTGTTGCCGTTGTATTCCGCTAAGGGGATGGAGGCTTTCAGAGTGGTCTCGTTAGGGTAGGCCTTGCTCTCGTCCTTATCCTCTCCGTTGCCGTTCACGCTGATGAAGAGGCAGTTCGTCATCTCCACCTTCGACACGGGCGAGTTGTCCTTTCCGTCGGTCTTCCGCTCCACCTTGCCAAAGGCGATGATGGCCGCGCCCGGCTGTTGGGCCAGCACGTTGGGCAGACGCTCCTGGTTCGAATTCCCCTCGCCGTAGGTGGCCATCAGGCTGCCCTTGCCCTTGTCTGGAAAGGTCCACTCCGCATTGTCCATCACCTGCATGTACCAGTCCGTGATACGCCCATCGTCAAAGTCGGTCACCCTACCGTGCGTCATCGCGTCAAAGGCTTCGATGGCCTTCACTCCCTCGCCGTCGCTGCTGTATTCAGTCAGGTATTTCTGTTTGTTCGAGAAAGGACTGGACACGAGGTCGTTGTCCAGTGGGCTCTTGATCACGCTCTCTACGCTCTTCACGTCACATGTCAGCAGCAACTGGCTGTATATCTCGCCCACGCTGATGCTTGTCTCCGTTCCCACCACATTCTGCGTCGTGATGTCCGTCGTGCTGCGGGCCGTCGTCAGACGTCCGCCCGTCAGCAAGTCGCGCCAGTAGATGTCCTTGTCGCCCTTCACCGTCTCCCATGAGAAGATGTAGAAGTCCAGTCCGTCCTGCATGATGTGCAGGTTCAGGTATCGCAGCAGCTCCTCCAACACATCGTCCTGTTGCCACACGTCGTCCTCCTCGTCGCCAAGAAACAGCAGCTCATTGATGGTCAGCTGACCGAAGATGGTGTGGCGGTTGGCGCTCTGTGCGTCCACGGCCTTGCTCCCGTCATACCAGTAGTGAGTCGTCTGTCCGCCCTTGATGTCCAGGCTCACGGCCACGCCCTCCAGCATCTCTTCCATCAGGCTCAGGAAGGTGCGCTGTGAGGCCTGCCCCTTCACCACGCTGTAGAGCACGCCCAGTGAGCCCACATTGCGGTATTTCGCATATTGCAGGGCCGTCAGCGCGTCTATGCAGCTCAGCTCTATCTCGTCCAGCTCCTCGTTGTAGTCCTGCGAGTAGGTCTGAGGCTCCACATAGCCCGCGAAGAGGCAAACGCCCTCGCGGTAGATGTTCACCACTGCGTCCTTGCACGACGAGCAGAAGAAGTCCTGCACGAAGTTCCGGGTCAGCAAACGCACCGTGGCCTGCTGGCACAACAGGTGGTCAAACGTGTCGTTCACCTCGCTCGTTGTCTCCACGGGGTCATCGCTGAAGTACAGACCACTCTTACCGTCGCCTATCTCCAGTTCCTCGCCGCGGTCGCCGTGTGTCAGTATCAGCACCTCTATGCGGTCGTTCAGCTCGTTGTAGAATTGTCCGTGTATGTACATCCTCTATAGTTTTATGTTCGTTCGCTTGCGGTTGATGCGCGTCTCGTTGGCAATGGCCATCACGATGTCGCGCCCTCTCACTCTTCCCGTCATCCGCACGCCGGCCACCGCACCGCTGTCGCCTATCAGCGCCTTCAGCTTATCCAGTGGGGCTACAACCTCGGGGTTCGACTTTGCGCCGGCATACTCGCCCATCAGCGCGAGGGTCGGGCCGTACAGCAGTCCGCCGTTGGCAAAGGGAGTAACGGCCACAGATCCTACGATGCCCTGCATCATGCCGATGAAACCCGCGGCGATGCCCGCACCGGCAAAGGGAATGTAGGCATGGGCGGCCATGAACTCCGACGCGGCCAGCTCCCTATAGGCCATGGCCTCGGCCTTGGCAGCCACGGTCGATACGGTAGCCGCAGCAGCTTCCTCCGGGGCGGAGGCTATCTTCGCGGCTGCGGCTGTCGTCGTCGCCACGCCGCTGGCGGTTGTCGCTACGTTGCTGGCCGTGGTCACGGCGGTCAGGGCTTCCACAATGCTTATTACCGTCCTGATGCCCTGGTATATCTGTATCGCCGAGTCAACCACGCCTGTGATGGTGGCCCACGCGCCGCGGTTCTCCTGCAAGGTCTCGGTCAGTGAGCTGATGCCGCCGCCGATGCCCTTGATGCTGCTCCACGACTTCTCCACCGTCACGTCGCTCTTCCGCAAGATCTTCTCGTAGTCCTCATAGCTGGCCACAAGTTTCGTCATCTCCTTTCGCTGGCTCGCGCTCATCGGGTTCTTTGTGTCCGAGAGCATGTTCTGCAGCTCCTTGATGCGTTTGCGCAGTCCGTCCATGCCGATGGCCTTCAGCTCCACTTTCAGCTCGGCTTTGCCCAGTCCGCCTAAGCGGTCCGTCTCCTGCTCCATCTCTGGCAGGCGGGCAAGCTGTTTCAGGCTGTCGCGCTTCTTCTCAAGGGCGCCGATGGTGCGGGCTATGTCAGAAATCTCAGCCGCACTCGCTTTCTTCTGCTTGCCCTCATAGTAGCTGATGGCCTTGTCAAGGCTGTCGATGGTGTCCAGGCGCGAGATGTCATCGGGCTTCTTCAGCTCCTCCAAGGTCTCGTCCCATTTGTCACGCAGGGCGTTCAGGGCGTTTATCTGCTTCTGTATCTCGGTGCGCTCGCTCGCAGTGGCCGTCTTCAGCAGGTCATTGTAGTATTGAAGCTCATTCTCAAGCTGCCGGTAGGTCGTTATCTTGTCTATGCCAACGTCAACGTGCGCATTGCGTTCAAATGCTGTTTTAAGGTCGTTCAAACGGCTTATCTCACGGTCTATGCCGGCAAGTTCCGTGGTGCTTGCCCTGCTCCTGAGTGCTTGCTGGTAGGAGATGGCCTTGTCAATGTCGGCCAGGGTGTTCAGCTCCTTCGGGTTGCCGACGGCATCCTGAAGACGGGTGATGGCGTCCTGCTGAGCCTGCAGCTGCTTGATTTTCTCGGCATACAGGCGGATGGTGGCGGTCTCCGTGCCCTTCGTGGTCTCCAGTTTGTTCTGGTAGTACTGTATGTTGTTGCCCAGCTCCTTGTAGCTCGACGCGTTGGCGATGAGTTTGGTGCCGCCGTATTTGTCCGTCGTCGTGTGGGTGGATGTGGTGCCGCTCTTTCCACTCTTTCCGCTGCCCGATGAGCTGCTTGGGTCGGGGGCGTTCTGCTTCCGGTTCTTCTTCAGCGCCGCCTGGGCGTTTTTCGTCTTGGCCAGGGTGTTGGCGTTGGTGGCCTTGGTGTTCCGCTCTATGTCGGCGGTCTGCCTGGCTGTGCCCTCGTCCTTGATGCCGAAGAACTCCTTCACCCATTCCCAGGCTTTCTTGATCACCTCAGAGGCTTTCTCAAAGGCTTTCACTAAATAGTTCCAAACCGCACTCGCCACGCCCTTTACCGCAGCCCACACTTTGTCGCAGATGTTGCGAAAGGTCTCGCAGTTGTTGTATGCCTCTATCAGGATGGCCACCAGTCCGGCTATCGCCATGATGACGATGCCGATGGGGTTGGCGCTCAGCACAAAGTTCAGGGCCACCTGCGCCACTTTCCATGCGTTCGAGGCGATTGACACTATCTTCGATGCCGCAGCCTGGGCCAGTGTGGCAATCCTCACAGCCTTCAATCCGGTCACCACAGTCATCAGTCCCGTGCGAAGCTGTGTCAGGCTGGTGATGGCAAGGCCTGTGTTGGCCAGCAGCTCTATATACGGGGCGGACGTGCTGGCCATCGAGCCCGCCCAGTCCATCATCGACTGAACCTGGTTCTTCAGCATCTGGCCTACGGCCTCGCCCGTGCTCGACATGTTGTTGAAGGCGTCGTCTATCGTTCCGGCACTGTCGGCCATGGCGCCGATGTTCTCCGCGAACTTGTCTTTCTGCTCGCCTGTCAGTGAGCCCAACAGACGAAGGGCTTCCGCGCTGCCGAACAGCTGGCCGTAGATGGTCTGCTTCAGCTGCCCGGTCTTGGCAGAATATTCTGTGATGCTCTTGTCAAGGCCGAGCAGGAAGTTCTGCAGGCCTCCCGCGGCCTGTACGCTGGCGGCGTTGAAGCCGATACCCATCTCGTTGGCGGCTTTCGTCGCCTCCGAGCTCGGCTTGATGAGAGAGTTCAGCACGGCCGACAGCTGGGTGGCCACCTCCGAGGTGTTACCCGTCACGCCCGTTGTCGTGGCAAACACGGCCATCAGCTCGTCCATCGACACGCCAAGTTGCGACGCGCTGCCGCTCACCATGGGCAGCGCCTGCCCAAGCTGCTCGAAGCTCGTCACGCCGTTCTTCGCCGTCATCTGTATCTTGTCCTGGATGGCACCGGCCTGATCCCAGCTCAGGCCGTAGTTCTTGATCAGCGTCGAGGTCACCGTCACCGTCTGGCCAAGGTCGGCCAGACCACCGACTGCCGACTTGCTCGACTGCTCTAAGAAGCTCATCCAGTTCTTTTCGGGCACACCGTTAGAGATGGTCTGGTACAGACCGTTGGCCAGCTCCTCTCGGGCCAGTGGGATGTTCGCGCTCAGCTCCTTCACTTTGTCGGTCAGTCCCTCAAAGTCGGCCTCGCCCTTGCCGGCCATGGTATTCACTGAGCGCATCGACTTCTCGAAGCTGTCAAACGGAGCCACGATGTCGCCAACGATGCCCTTCAGAGTCGTCAGCGAACTGATGATGCCGTCAAATACCATGCTCTTGGCCGCCATCGCTTTCAGGCGCTCGCCTGTCCGGCTGGCATTCTCGCCCACCTGGGCGATGATGTCGTCAAGCCCCGTAGCCTCTACCGTCAGGTCGTGAAGCACATTGCTGCCCTCACCCTTTATCTTGATATGGAATTCTACTGTATTCGACATATTCTTTTGCGTTGCTTATTTCAGTCCGTTGCGCCGCTTGGCCGCGGCATAGCGACGAGCCGTCTCTGCACTGTCGGGCTTCGCCGTGCGCTCGTCCTTGCTTTCCTCATCCCAGGGCAGGGGCAACAGCTCGTGGGCGCTCAGGGCGCGTTTGCTATAGGGCTGCACATAAACAAGGGCAAGTGTCCGTGTACGCTCCCATGAGCCGCGCTCCATACGCTCCAGCTGTTCGTGCCACTGATGCCACACGGTGTAAAACTCAGAAGGGGTGCAGCGTTCAAAGTCGTCACGGCTCATCCCGATGCACCCCATCCCTATGCCCGCAAGCTCTTCTATGCCTGCTTCGGAAGAGCTGGCCGTGATGTTTTTTTTTCGCCGCTCTCGCCCGACGATGCGTAGAAGGCATTCACGCTGTCAGGCTCTAAATGGTCGGCAAAGGTCTCAAAGTCCATGTCGAAGGCCACACCGTCGGCATTGCACGCACTCTTCACGCAGCAGTAGATAAACAGCACCAGCTCGCCGATGTCGCCCTGGCCCATCTTGCTCACGTCCTTGCCACTCTCATGCTTGAAGCGAGTCATCGCGCCCATCGTCACACGGCACGGATATTCCTTGCCGCCTATCGTCAGCTTCAAAAGTTTCTTTGTTTCCATAGCTCATGCTTTGATGTTAATGACCCACGCCTGATGCTGCCGCTTCCGTCAGACCGCTGCCTTTCGCCGTCACGGGGCCGCTGTTCTGCAACGTGATGCTGTACTTTGCGTCGTCGCCGGTCTGGGCGTCAAGCTCAAGGCTCGTGATGATATACTTGCCGGTGTAGCCGCCGGCGGTCTTGCCTGTACGCTTGTCGCCGTCGCGCAGGTTGTAGGCTGCGTCGATGGGCTCGCCCTTCAGCATGGCTGCCTTCAGCTGGTCGTAGGTCGGCACCTCGTCTGTGCCGTTCGTCAGCACGACGCCGTCGGCAGTGATCTGCTCCGAGAACGACTTCACGTATTGTTCTTTCCATTTGCCCGAACTGGCCTCCTTGGTCTTGCGCTCGCCGGTCTCGGCAGACGTGCTCACCTTGCAGCCCGTCGAGAAGCCAAGGGCGTGCCCCATCGATGAGAGGATGAGGTCGGTGCCGTCTAATACTTTGTAGTCCATTTTCTTGTTGTTATAAGGGTTATGATTCCGCCGAGCAACAGCCCGGCTATGAATGTCGCTAATAGTTCCAACCAGACACGGGGAGTGGTCTTTTCCTCCTTCTCCTTCGTGCTCACGGTGGCTGTCAGATGGGAGTTCGCCACAGACAGGCGCTCGTTCTCCTGCTCATAGTAGGCGCACTGACGCTCCAGGCTGTCGCACCCGCTCTCCACATAAACCGTCATGCCGCTTGGTTCTGTAGGCTGCTTTGCAGCAGCCACATTCCCCGTCCGCCTCACTGAGACGCTTGCATGGGCCCTGCCGCTGCGTACCGTGTAGCTCGCACACTCTGGCAGCATCAGCAGGCTGTCAAGGGGTATGCTCAGGTGCGTGCTGTCCGCCTTCACGGCTTCCGTCACCATCACCCGGCGCACCACTTGGCTCCTTGCGCTGCTGTCGCTTGCGCTTGCAGCGGCCGTCGCCCTCTCCATCGTCACCGTCTTCGCTGAGCGACAGCTCGCCGCTGACAGGGCAAGAGCCAGCATGAGGACATAGCTGGATAGCCTCAATGGCACGCGAAAGGCGGTTGAGAGCCCGGCGCGTAAGGTTGTTTTCCGAGACAAGCTTCTCGGTGAGCTTCGTTGAGTCGTCATATTTCCGTTGGGTTTCTACAAGCAACGCCGAGATGTCTTCGTACATGGCCTTGTATGTGTCGTGTACGCTCTTGGCCTGCTTGGCATTGTTCGCTTTCCGGTTGGCCACCCAAGCGATGGCGGCGCCTATGCCGCCCGAGGGTATCGCCCACTGGAGTATCTGCATAATCGTGTCCATCGCTTGGTTCGCTTTCCGTGTTGTCCTGAATATTGCTTTTTACCTTGATTATTGTCTGATGCCGATTTCCCGCAGCCAGGCCGGCACGTCGAAGCTCGGACACGCCTTACCGGGGTTCAGCTCGTGGTGACCCACGATGCGTATCCACGGGAAACGCGCATGGAAGTCACGCACGTAGCGTTTCAGGGCTTCCTTCTGGGCTGCCGTACGCGTGTCCTTGGGTTTGCCGCTCTTGTCGCAGCCGCCGGCATACACGATGTGGCGGCTCACGCTGTTGTAGCCCGCGGCACCGTTTGTTACCTCCCAGTCGTCCACGTTGGCGTCCTCGTTGTTCTTCACCAGTCGCTCCACGCTGCCGTCGAGGTGGATGAGGTCGGTGTAGCCCACCTGCTTCCACCCACGACCGCCTTTGCTCACGGGGTCACAGTGCCAGTGGCGGATGTCTGCCGAGCTCACCTCACGGCCCTCAGGGGTCGCCGTGCAGTGGATCACGAGATATTTCATCGGCTTGCTCATCATGCGGTCGCCTTATAGCCGCTCACCATCACCACACCGGCATCGGCCTTCTTAGGCATGCACAGATAATAGTGGCGGAAGTTGATAAGCGAGCGTTGGTTCTGCGGGTCGGTCGATGCCTCGCTGTAGTACATCTTCGTAGAACCGGTAGCCTTGAACACGCGCTGTGTGTAGAAGGCGAAGGAGCAGGAAAACTCGCCCTTGGCGGCGGCCTCGCCCAGTTTCTTCTTCACTCCTGCAGTGGTGTACACGGGGTTGTTGGCATATTCGTAGATGTCGAAACCGTACAGGTTGCCCACCTTGCCGGTGTTGCGGTCGATGTTGTACTGGCGCTCGAAGCTCTGGTTCGTCAGCAGCAGGTCGTTCACGTGGTCGGGACAAAGCACCAAGCGGCGGTTGCCGGCGGGTACTTTCAGCCTGTCAAGCGAACGCTTCATATTCACAAGGTCGTCAACGCACAGTCTCAGGCGGCCCGTCGAGGCCTCACGCTCGCCCGTGGTCGTCAGCACGGGGGTATTCGCCGTGTTGCTGTTCGCACAGAGGGCATGGGCCGACTTGGCAAACTTTGAGTCGTTCAGAGCATTGGCATGGGACTCCTTCACGCGGCTCATCTTGTCATAGCTCAGAGCATACAACTCGTCGTCGGTGATGGGCGTCACCTTCGTCTGGAACTTGTCAAGGCCGATGGCGATGTCGCCGTCCGGCAATTCTTGGATGGGGATGGGATAGGTCTTGTTGTTCACAAGCACGTCGGGGTCGATGCCTACGTCCACAAGGTGAATCACGTCGTTGTTCACAAGGGAGCTCTGGTCGGGAATGCCGTCAAGCCAGCTGCCCTCAAGACCGCTGCGAAGGCTCTTAACAAGCTCGCCTGTCCATACCTCTGTCAGCACACCGGCCTGCAAAGCACCCTGCGGGGCAAACTGGCCAAGGCAGGCAGCTGCAACATTGGCCAGCACCGCACCAAGCACGGGATTGATACCAAGCACGAGGGCCACCGTGATGCCCATCACGCTGTTGAACAGCAGGGCCGTCATTGCTTTCAAGATTGTTTTCTTTCTCATCTTTTTGTCGTTAATTGTGTTCTACTTATTATTCGGGCAGCTCCATGCCGTACTCGGCCTTGTAAAGACGGGCATACTCCTTGGGGTTCTGCTCACGGAGGGTCAGTATCTCCGTCGAGGGCACTTCGCTCAGCTTTGTGTACTGCACATCCTCGTCGCTCTTGGCACGGCCTCCGTTCAGGATGGCCGTCAGCTTCGCCTGGGGATGCATGGCCTTCAGCACATTCTCCAACTCTTCGCAGCCTACTTTCTTGCCCAGGTTGATGAACTCTTCCTTGTTGCTCTCGCCAAGGCGTTTCTCGCCGATGGCGCGTTCCACAAGGCCCGTGATGCGGGCGGTTTCCAGTTGGGCTTTCTCCAGCTCCAGTTTGCTCTTTTCTGCCTCCGCGCTTTTCAGGGCGGTCAGCTTGGCGGTAATCTCTGCCTCTGTAGCCGTTTCCGGCAGCCCCAACTGCAGGGCGATGGTCTTGTTTTCCATTTTTTCTCTTTTTTGATGGTTATTGTTATTGTTCAGTAATGGCAGAGGGCACTTGCCGTCCCTGCCAAGGGTTATCTGCTTGCCGTCTTTCTTCAGCACGATGGCATCGTCGTTCGCGCCTATATCGACTACGCTCACTTCAAACAGCTTGCTCTTCGTGATCGTCGGACTTGTCTGGCCCTCCACAAGGTATTGTCCGTCCTCGCTCATCTCTATGATGTCAAGGCCCGCACTCACCATCTTCAGGCTGCCAAACTCAAACTGTTTCTTGCAGCGCTTGCTCAGCTCTGTGGCCTCGTCAAACATCAGCGCGCCCGTCACCTCGCCGTCTTTCACTTCAAGGTCTTTCACGTAGCCTATCACGTTGCCGCGTTCGTGCATATACAGTAGCACGGGGTTGCGCTCATATTGCTTTGTGTCCATGCCTGAGGTCAGCACACGCGTGCCGTAGCTGTTCAGACTGTCATTCGATATTCTTACTCGTTTTGCCATTTCGTCTTCTGCGCTTAGTGCGCGTTTCCGGTTGCAATATTACGCCTTAATTCGCTCACCGCCAAAAAAGTACGAAATGGTTGCATACATCTATGAAACCATTGCACACTTTTTTTGTGGTACCGATTTATTAGGCCAATTTTGCACCGTAATCATCAATTTTTCATCATGACAAAAGAGCAGACAGAAAAGAAAAAGAGCCTCGCACGTACACTTTACATGTCTGGAATGGACCAGGCAGAGATTGCTGAGAAGGTAGAGGTATCGCGAGTAACAATATCCAAATGGTGTGCGGCCGGGGGCTGGAAGGAGGCAAGGGCGGCTAAGAGTGTCACACGACCCGAACTCGTCAACAAACTCCTCCTCACCATCGACACGCTTATCACGCAAGTCAACTCGTCGGGAGACCCGGACCTCATTGCAGGGCTCGGCGACAAGCTGGCAAAACTATCCGCCGTTATCGAGAAACTCGACAAGAAGGCGAATGTAGTCGACACCATCGAGGTCTTCATGGCTTTCTCCAAGTGGCTCGAATATCGCTCACAGACCGACCCGGCAGTGACTCCGGAGCTCATGAAGGTCATCAACAAGTATCAGGACATGTACATCACCGAGCAAATGGGTATCAAATAACCATCTCATCCGCTGGGTCACGTACGCTGCTGCTCAGCAGCAGCTCTCATAACTCTTCATCATGGCAACAGTAGCAGAGAAAAAAAAAGCTTATGATCTCTGGCGTGAACGGTGCAAGCAGGTGCAGGCCATTACCGACACCGCGCTCCTCAAGAAGGAAACCGATGCCGAGAGGGAGCAGCGTAAAAACAGGCTCCTCGCCAACTATGCTGCTTTCTGCGAGTATTACTTCCCGCACTTCCTGCAGCTGCGCGACAAAACCACAGGCGAGGTCATACGCACTATCCACAACGCACCCTTCCACAACGAGGCCGCGCGCAAGGTAAAAGCCACACCAAACTTAAAGGCGGTCTTCATGTGGCCGAGAGGTCACGCCAAGTCCACCCACTTCGACATCTTCATGCCGCTTTGGCTCATGTTCCAGCCCAAGAGGCTCATCAACTTCATGGTCATCGTCGGTAAGTCCGAGGATGCGGCAGACCGACTCCTCGGTGACATTCAGGCTGAGCTCCAGTTCAACCAGCGCATCATTGCCGACTTCGGACTACAGCAGTCTGATGGAGACTGGCAGGAGGGGGAGTTCAAGACCAAAGGCGGGGTCAAGTTCCTCGCTTGTGGGCGTGGGCAGTCCCCGCGTGGACTGCGTGACCGCGAGGCTCGACCCGACTACATCGTCATCGACGACCTCGACGACGACGAGCTCTGCCGAAACGAGAAGCGCGTACACGACCTCACTGACTGGGTTAAGGAGGCGCTCTTCGGCTCTCTCGACGTGGGGCGCGGACGGTTCATCATGGTCGGAAACCTTATCTCCAAGACGTCCGTCCTCTTCAACATCGCGCACACGCACGGGGTCTTCCTCTCTAAGATTCAGGCCGTCGATAAGAACGGCGAGCCGGTATGGCGCGAGAAGTGGACCAAGGAAGAAGCAAAGGCCTATGCTGAGTTCGTCGGATACCGAGCATGGAACAAGGAGATGATGCACAACCCCATCGTCGACGGTACCATCTTCCGTAATGAGTGGATTCATTTCAAGAAGATGCCCAAGCTCTCCAAGTATGATGAGCTCATCTGCTACACCGACCCTTCCTTCAAGTCCACCACGGCCAATGACTACAAGGCCTCACGCCTCTGGGGAAAGATAGGCTCCGAACTGCACCTCATCGACTGCTACGTCCGCCAGGACACGGTTTCGGGCATGGTACGCTGGCTTTACGACCTCTACGAGCGCACGCGCGACGTGGCTGCCGTTCAGTTCTTCATGGAGGCAAACTTCATGCAGGACATCATCCTCGACGAGTTCGAGGCCGAGGGAAAAATCCGGGGATACCAGCTGCCCATCATGCCCGACAAACGCAAGAAACCGGAGAAGATTCAGCGCATCGAGGCGGTATCGCCGCTATGGGAGCGGGGATTCGTCTTCTACAATGCAGCGCTCAAGGATTCGCCCGACATGCAGGTGGGCATCGAGCAGACGCTGGCGCTCGAAAGGGGCTCGCGCGTTCACGACGATGCACCCGATGCCGACGAGGGGGCTATCTGGCTCCTACAGCGCAATTCGCGACAGGAGTCAGCACAGCCCATCATCGCACGGCGACCCACAGCACGCAACTCATGGTAAACTCAAAAACATCAGCTTATGTTCATCACTGACCAAGATTACAAAGTTGTCATCGGCGACAACGCGCTCAAGGTGGTCTCACAGACCTCTGAGCAGAACCGCGCAAACGCCGAGGTGGAGGCGCAGGAGGAAATAGCGTCTTACCTGCGCCCGGCATACGACACAAACGCCATCTTTGCTGCCGAGGGCGACAGCCGCAACCGCCTCATCGTCATGTACACCTGCGACATCGCCCTCTATCACATGGTATCGGCCATGCCGCAGAAGCTCGGCTCAGAAATCAGAAAGGAGCGATACGAGAGGGCAGTCAAATGGCTGGAGGGCGTACAGGCCGGCAAGATCGTACCCGACCTGCCCGCTGCCGTCGACACGCAGGGCGACCCCGTCTCCACTGGTATCATCCTTACCTCCCAGCCACCGCTAAGGCACAACTGGTGAGCAAACGAGCGCAAAGCGGAGCTCGCTCCGGCTGTGCCGAGTGCAGCCACCAGTCAACATTAGTTAACTGGTAGTGCTGAGTTCTGTAGGCCGCTGCTGTGCAGCGGCTCCCCACACACCACATTCAACCATCACAGCAATGGATATAAAAGCATTCTTCAACAAGTTTACAGGCCGCTCCGACAGCCTTCTCCACACTCCCTACGGCGAATTCAACCTCGCCAAGGCCAACAATCCCCAAAAGGTCAAGGCTGTCGTCATCGGACTGCAGCGCACTACCGATGCCCTCACACGAAAGGACATCGCCGATTGGCGTGCCGCCTGGCAGATGGCTATCAATGTCGATTCGCCCAACCGTAAGCGCCTCTACGACATCTACCGTGATGTAGAGGTCGATGCACATCTCTCAGGTTGCGTCGCGCAGCGCGAGGGATTCGTCATGGCTAAGTCTTTCAAGCTCGTCGATGCAAAGGGCAAAAAGGATGAACAGGCACTCCACTACTTCGACCAAGCATGGTTCAAACGGCTCTGCCGGCTCGTACTCGACAGCCGCTACTGGGGACACTCGCTCATCGAACTCGGCGATGTCGTCACCGATGGCGACGGTTGCCCTTGCTACAGCCGGGTCGCCCTCATCCCGCGAAAGCATGTCATTCCTGAGTATGGGCGCGTCATCACCGATCTCGGACAGGACTGGACTACGGGCATCGACTACCATGAGCCACCGTTCTCCGGGTGGCTCATCGAAGCTGGGCAGCCCGACGATCTCGGGCTCTATCTCAAGGCAGCGCAGCACACGATACCCAAGAAAAACATGCTCGCCTTCTGGGATGCCTTCGGAGAAATCTTTGGCATGCCTCTCCGCGTGGCAAAGACTTCCACACGAGACGAGAAGGAGCGGAAGCGCATCAACGAGCAGCTCGCGGCACTCGGCTTCGCCGGTTCAGCAGTCCTGCCCCTCGATACGGAACTGGAGTTCGTCGAGTCCTCACGGGGCGATGCTTTCAATGTCTATAACGAGCGCGTCGACCGAGTCAACTCGGAACTGTCAAAGCTCATTATCGGACAGACCATGACCATCGAGGACGGCTCTTCGCTCTCACAGTCACAGACCCACCTGCAGGTCTTCCAGAACCTCATCGACTCCGACGCCGACATGCTCCGCGATGTCGTCAACAACCAGCTCCTTCCCCGAATGGTCAGCCACGGTTTCCCCGTTGGCAACCTACGCTTCGACTGGGACGACTCCGTCGACTATACACCGGAGCAGCAGGTAGCATACGAGACCATGATTGCCGACCGATACGACGTTGCCCCCAAATACTTCGCCGAGAAATACTCCATGCCCGTAGGTGACCGACGAAACCCAACAGCACCCATCGACCCCGGCAACGGCGATGATGATGGCAACGATGGAGACGATAATGACGGCAACGACCCCAAGGCCCCCAACAAACATAAGAAAGCCGTAAATGCAGCTCCACAGCCGTCGAGTTCGCGGGGTTACAACACCGCGCCATCCGCTGCCTCTTTTTTCGACTAAGCCCCACCCTCTACGTGGGGCTGCACCAACGCTATGCACAGATTCTGCAGGGCTTCACGCCTCAAGTCACCCTCGCCAAGGATGAGCAGGACAAAATACGCACACGACTCACCGAGGCCTTCTCCGGACTCATGTCCGCCCTCTTCCGCCAGAAAGGGGCCACGCTCGACATCAATATCCTCGCCTCCGACGAGGCGCAGAACTTCATCTCAACCCATGCCGACATCCTCGACCAAGCTTTTCAGAAAGTACCCATGACCGAGGCCATGCACCGGCGGCTCACGCGTTCCGACTACATCTTCTCCGGGCTCAAGACCTTCCACGAGCTCAACGAGGCCTTCCCATCCCTCCTCGATGAGAACGGCAATAGAAAGTCTTTTGAACAGTTTTATAACGACGTTCAGAAAATAGACAAGACATACAATCAGAATTATCTCCACGCTGAGTACAATTTCGTACACGCCTCTGCTGAGATGGCGGCAAAATGGGAACAGTACGCCGAGGATGGAGACCGATACAACCTACAGTACCGCACCGCCGGAGATGATAAGGTGCGCCCTGAGCACGCGGCACTCAACGGAGTCACCCTGCCCATGTCCGACCCTTTCTGGGAGACTTACTATCCGCCTAACGGATGGAACTGCCGGTGCACCGTCGTACAGGTCAGAAAGTCGAAGTATGCCACCACTCCGCGCGACGAGGCCATGGCACGGGGAGAGGAGGCTCTGCAAAGCGACACCAAGGGAATATTCCGATTCAATCCAGGGAAGCAGCAGAAAGCCATCCCAGACTACAATCCATACACCATCAAGCGATGCCGTGACTGCGACATCGCTAAGGGTAAAGTAAACCTTGCCTTCGTGCCCGAAAATGAGCTGTGCGAAGCGTGTAGGCTCATTAGACAAGCTCAAAAAGCGAAGACGAGCAAGCAATTGAATGCTACCGAATTTAAGGATGTCACAAATAAAGTAAAGCAGTGGGCCGACAATAATCTGCCTACGGTAACAATAAGAGGCGCAAAGGCAAGAAAAGATTTCCTTCATACAGCGGATAATCATCATATTGGCATCAGCAGGCGCTTCTTCAACGAAACCGCGGCAAAAAACAAGCGAAATCCAGACATCGTACATATCATGAAAATCGCTACAGAATACAAAAAATGGATGAACGACGCCAAGTTCGTCAGAACTGAAACGGGACGCCATCACCCCTGCAACTTCAATGTTTACAACGTACAATATCAAGGGCAAATCATTGAGTTCAAAACAATGGTTACCAGCGAGGAAAACTTGTACACAATGAGAATAATATAAAAAAGAGGCAGGGCGGCAACCCGAAGCCTGCACTCTTGCGAGCCGACATGTGAGTTGGTTCCCTGTCTCTTAATATGTGGGGCCCAAACCCCTTAACGGAGAATGATCCACCGCAAAGTTAAACATTTATTTCCAAACTCCAAACAATTATGAAGAAAATTATCGCATTTCTCAATTATCTTGCAAACAAGTGCAATGAAGCTCGCTCCAATTGCCGAGTGAAGCAGATAATCAATTTTATTAAAAATTCAAATCGTTACATGCATCTCATCAGTGGTTTCACCGTCGCAATACTTGCCGCTTCGCCCTATGCCGGCATCTATGCCGCCGTCGTTGCTGCAACATGCCTCGAGCTCAAAGACCAGCTATACGGCAACAAGTTTGATCTCGCCGACTGGCTTCTCACCGTTGCCGGTGGTGCCTTAGCCGCAGTAATATGGCTCATAATCTAATACTTGTCTTGGTCTTCAGCCAACTTGAGGACTTTCGCACATTCTACACCGCAGCACTGACCTATATCCAACAGACCATTGCCGACGGATGGAAACTCAAGGATGCTTTCAAGATGGAAAATTACGCTGTCTGAACTAACGCCCGTGGGGGTGGGCAGTAAAAAAAGCCCCCGGCCTGTTAATAGTCGTCTCACTTACTAATTAACCGAAAACGCCGCAAGGACGCGACCGGGGGCATAATGCCTTCCGACCGTTCTTGCGGTATTTCGTTTTCGGTGCGCCATGCGCTATTAATAAGTGAGACGGTGCAAAGGTACAAATATTTTTTGGATATGACGGTAATAGAAGTGCTGAAATTTAACAGGGAATTGATTAAGAATCTACGCCGTGCGGGCATCCGGCTTGAAGATGCCGACTATGTGGAACTATACAATGACTATGCAAATATGCGCTCAAAAGGCGAGAAGGTATCATATATCGTAGTGGTACTTGCTCAGCGTTATCATGTTTGCGAGCGAAAAGTCTATGATCTCATCAGGAGGTTCCGGGCTGAGTGTGGGGGAAATGCCCATAGGGGGGGATAAGTAGGCTTGCGCCGTTCTACTGCATGCCGCTTGCAGCGTGAAGGCCGTCTGCGCCAATGGCTTTATGCCCCTTGCTTCCTATCTTTGCCGTGGATTTAACACACGACAATATGAACAAATACTATCAACTTCTGCAAAAGGTGTTGGCCTGCGGCAGAACCCAGACCAACAAAAAAGGCACAATACGCTACCTGCTCAATGAGAAGCTCACGCTTACCCCGGCTGACCTTCTGGACATTTTCGAGGGGCATCCCATTGCAAGGAAGAAACTGAAGAGCGAACTGCAGCTCTTCATGAAGGGCGAGCGCAACGTTGATAAATACCGGGAGGCCGGCATCAGCTGGTGGGACTATTGCGGGCCGGTACTCGTCAACAGCTATCCGACATATCTGAAGAAGCTGCCGCCACTCATTTGCCAAATCAACCGCGAGAAGCGCAGCTCGAAGAACTATGTGCTGTTCCTCGGTTCCACTGGCGTGGAGACCAACCAAGCCCCGTGCCTGAGTCTGGTGCAGTTCCAGATAGAGAAAGGCGAATTGGTCCTGACGGCTTATCAGCGTAGCAGCGATGCCAACCTTGGACTGCCAGCCGACCTCTACCATCTGTATCTCATGGCAAGGCAGATAGAGCTGCCCCTGAAGTCCATAACGCTCAACATCGGTAATGTGCATATCTACGAGAACAATCTGGAGCGTACACGGCTCCTGCTCGATGGAGACGATAACGTGAAATTCGAGTTGAACGTATGAGCAAGCTGTATCTTTCCGCACCGCTGCCATTCGTCGGCCAGAAACGAATGTTCGCAAAGGAGTTTATCAGAGTCCTCCAACAGTTCCCCGATGGCACTACATTCGTCGACCTCTTCGGCGGCTCAGGGCTGCTATCTCATATTACAAAGCACTTCAAACCACATTCTAAGGTCGTTTATAATGACTTCGACAATTATCGTAGGCGCATAGACAACATTCCACGCACCAACCACCTTATTGCCGACATCAGGAAAATGGTGGGCGACAGCGTGCCAAGGCATAAGATAATCCGTGACCCATTGCGTGAGATGATATTTGACCGTATCGAGGAGGAACTGGGCTGTGGCTTTGTCGACTTCATCACGCTGTCTTCCTCTCTCATGTTTTCCATGAAATACAAGACTAACATTGATGGATTGAGAAAAGAAGCCCTTTATAACAATATCCGAAAGAACGACTACCCAGCGTGCGAAGACTATCTCTGCGGTCTTGAAATCACTTCTTGTGATTACAAGGAACTCGTCCGCAAATATGAAGATTGCCCTGGAGTGGTTTTCCTCGTTGACCCGCCATACCTCTCCACCGATGTCTCCACTTATAACATGTATTGGGGCATGGCCGACTATCTCGATGTCATCAAGGTGCTTGAAGGGCATTCATTCGTATATTTCACCTCCAACAAATCGTCCATCCTTGAATTATGTGAATGGATGGGACGCAATCCCGGCTTGGGAAATCCATTCAAGGGTGCTGAGCTGAGGGTGTTCAATCAGCATATGAACTACAGCTCGTCATATACTGACATGATGCTATTCAAGAAGAATGCCGTCTGAGGCCTTCCGCTGCCTCGTGCCACCACAACAAAGCCCCGACGGTAAATCATCCGCCGGGGCTTCCTCTATCGCATCTATAGCTTCTATAACCGCTATCCGCCATAACGCAAATAACGCACGCTGTAAGTGTCGATGTTCTCCAATATATCTTCGTGGTTGTGGTTCGTTTCTGTACGCAGAAGAAGAAGGTGGTCAAAATATTTGCCGCTCTGACCGCAAGCCCGCACACTCACTTCGCTGCATAAGGCAAAAGCGGCTTCATAGCCGCCCTCGCTCCAGTTCGTTACAAGATGAAGGCGAACCTCTCCCGTGCCGCGAAGATGAAGACCGGATAAGGGCTCCCAGCTGATAGCGCCGAATTCCACAAACAATGCCGGCATGGGCCACGTATCTTCCTGCTCCAAAAACTCTACGTTGTGGTTCCACAAGTCTATATGTTTCACCGCTGTATCAGCCATAGCGCTTTTGATGGCTTCAAACAATTCTTTTCTCATCATGATTATTTCAGTTTTACGTCGTTGAAATATTCTCCTAAATTCTCTTCTATGATTTCACGCACGGCCTGCTCCACCTCAGCTGACGCGCCTAAGAACTGACACTTCGGTATCTTGATGCTGCTGCCCTCCTTCATCAGAGCAAGGTATTTCCAGAACGCGGCCGCTGTGCTCAGCTGCACAGTCCGCTTGTCCTTCCTCGCCTCACCGTTCTTCTTGCGGCCGAAGGAACCGGTGGCCTCGTAGTATTTGTGCCAGAAGTAGGCCTTCATCTTGCGAGTCACCTTGATCTCGCCGCCCTCGTTGTGGATGGAGGCGTAGGGCAGGTCGCTCGAAAACACGATGCTGTCAGACGTGCTCGTGCTCTTGATGCTCCGGCGAAGCTTGCCCGTATCTACAAGTATCGCACCTCCGGCACGTGTAGGACTCTTCCTGCGTTGCCACTTCTCCGAAAAGAAGCCCTGACGCTCAAAGTTCTTGTCAAACTCGTCGCCAAGCTCCACCTTGATGTCTTTCAGTATGTTCCTGATGACCTGTTGAAGGCCTCGCTCCATGTCGCTTGCCATAATCTGTCCTTGCTTAGTTCTGTTCGGCGGCTTACAAGCCGTCGCCTTTACTCAAAGTCCTCATCCTTGAACAGCAATAGCTGACGGCAGTCGTCAGCTATCACGTTCTTGGATTCCGCGCTCGCGTTGAGTATGTTATAGAACGTGCGCTCGCTAATGGCATACTTGGGATATACGTACCGACGCCATATCTCGCGGTTCGCTACACCGCGCTTGGCCCAGTGGTCGTATATCCGGTTGATCTCCTCCACACGTTTCTGATAACTTACTCCACGACGATTCTTCATTGCTCGCTATTTCTCCTTGTAGGGTTGAATGTCAAATTCCATCACGCCGCTCACCTTCACTCGGCCGCTGCCCTCACACTGGGGGCAGACGCGAAGCAGTGAGCGGCCATGCTTGTCCTTGCCCGGAACTGTGCCCGTGCCTTTGCACAGACGGCACAACGCCACTTTCTCGGGACGTATCACCTTGCGCTTCATGCGGTCTCCTCCTTCTTGGGTTCCACGTAGAAGGTCTCGTCCTGCACCACTTGGATGCCGCAACGTGTCATCTTCTGGCTAAGCTTCACCTCGCCTGTACCGTCCTTCACTGCCACTTCCATGTCGCGGTCGGCAAGCAGCTTGTCCTTGGCCACTTCCTCGGTCTTGCGCACATAGGCGGGGAGAAACTCCTTCACAAGCTGCAGCGCGCTCGCCCACGTGAAGCCCTTCTGCGTCTTCAGCTTCGGAGTGCCGGTGCGGAAGCCTATCACGCCGTGGGCCATGTCAAGGCTCTTTTTTTTGGCGAACAGCTCGGCCTGGTTCTCCGTGGCGAAGCTCTGCAGCGTGTCAAAGGCTACGGTCTTCGCGGCGTCAAGTTCGGCCAGACGCCCGGCATACTTCTCGCGGATCTTGGCGCACTGAAGCTCGATGTCAGCCGTTATCTTCGCGCTTTCGGCATCGGCCTTGGCATACTTTGCGAAGGCTTCGTCGGCGGCTTCGCGCGTCACGCCGGTAATGATGATTTTCTTAACTCGTTTTGCCATTGTTCTTTGTTTTTAATGGGTTATTGTTTATGCCTCGGCGGTGTCTCCGCCTAAGGGAATGTATATCGTGGTTTGCTCAGTCTTGGGCTGCTCTTTCGGTCGGGATTTCAGACCGCCGTGCTTCTGGATCATCCGAAGCTTCACCTGCAGGGTGCCAAGCTCTTCTTCGTCCAGCTGGGCGAAGCGCTTGCCCGACACTCGTGGGTTACGGCAGAAGTTGTCCACTGTCGCCCAGTCCGTCGTATTCACCCCAAGCTGTTGCATCAGCCGCAGGCAGGCGCTGCGCTTCTTCCTCAGCTGGGCTTGCAGCGCCTTCCTGCGCTCGGCATATCCCGTCACGCGCTCCATCTCGTCGCACATCGTGCGGTACTCGCTCGCCGTCGTCTCGTGAAGATGGGTCGTCCGCCCGTGAGTATATTGCTCCACGAGGGTCGATTTGTCGGCGTAGGGCATCTTCTTCAGAAGAGCGTAAAAGCGTGCGTAGTTCCTCTCCGTTCCCATAGCTTCTCCTCCTTCCAGTCTTTATAGTTCTCACGGGCAGCCTGAACGGCACTCGGAAGGTCGCCCGAAATGTCACCGATGCCCAACAAAGGCACACCGCTAACACTCAGATAGAGCGCACCATTGAACTCCATCACGTTCACCTCTCTGCGGGCGGCCTCGTCAAGCTCCGCTTGGCGGGCGGCTTCCATGCGGTCCGCACGTTCCTCATGCCACACCTGCAGACGCTTCTTCAAATTTTCCAAAATGTTACTCATAATCTTAATAGTTTATTGTTAATCGTTTCTATCATGTCTATAGCTTCTATAGTCTCTATACCCTCCAGTTCTGTTCGCGGGGTTACAACCCCGCGCCATCCTCCGCTTTCCATTCTATCCTCACCTCGGCTTCTACCGTCTTCCGGCCCTTGCATATCGGGCAGGGTTCTTTCACGCTCTCGCCAATCTCATCGTGACCCCAGAACCAGCCGTTGCCTTGGCAGTAGCCGCACCGGAGGCCGTGAAGCACCAAACGCTCGTGGGTGATGTGGCCGTGGGGGGGCACGCACCGTTATCATTCTGCTTTCCTCGCTCATTCCTCACCTCCTTCCAATTCTTCTATCATATACTCCAACTTCAGGGCTTCATGCCCCAAGTCTTCAAGTCGCTGCGCTGCCTCACTCAGTATCTGCCATTGGTCGCTGTAACCAAACTCCGATACTTGCTTCTTCGCCTCAGCCACTATCTTCTCAATCACTTCGTCCATATCCGTTATCGTTTTAGTTAATAATTATCAGTCTTCTTGGCCGTTTTTCCAGGGGAGCGTTCTGTTCGCGGGCCCGCGCCCCCAATATCTCGCTGGGTTCTGTATGCCGCTGCTGGGCAGCGGCCCTCTCCGCAGTTATATCTGGTTGCTGGTCTTCAGTATGCCTTCCTCCCACACGGTGAAGTAGCTGCCGACCTCGCCGATGCTACGTCCCTGGCAGTACGCCTTGTAGCCAACGACCCGCACCTTCATGTCGCAGATGTATTTCAGTCGCACCGCGCCGCCGCCTAACGGCTGGCTCTTCTTCTCCTGGCTGATCCAGATGAAGCAACGCTTCGGAAAGGTCTCCATCAGCTTCACCGCCTGAGTATATTCCCACTGCGTAACCTGAAACGAGTCGATGATGATGAACTTCGCGCTCTTCGGCTTCTTCAGACGAGCAACAAGCTCGTCCCATGTGTCGCCCGTGACGACCCGGAACCTCCCTTGCACCTCGTCCATGTGGAGATAGCCCAGCCGACGCTGGAAGCTCTGGTTCACGCCCTCCTCGTAGCTCATGTAAAGCACCCTGCCATAGTTGCAAAGCTCCTTGGCCAGCTGCATCACAAAGGAACTCTTGCCGCTCGCGCTCGCACCGCTGATGAACCAACGGGCGTTGTCGGCCGGATAGCCGAAGGGGGAGCTCCATTTCTCGCCCCACGGCAGCGTCACCCATTTCTTAGCCTCGATGTCACGAACGCTGTATGCTCGCTTGCTCATCCCTGCGTCATCTTTAGTTTCTCTATCTCGGTATAGACTCGACGCAGGCCGCCTTTGCTACGCCTGACGATGGAGGCAATGTCGGCACCTTCCGGAGCGTTCACCTTGGCCACGATCTTCGCCTGGCCGTTCAGGAACTGCTCGCGCTCACGGCCGTCGTCGGGGGTCACCTTCGAGTAGTGGTTGCCGTAGCGGGAGAAGATTTCGGTGTACCCCACCATCTTCAGGTCGATGCTACGCCTGATGCGTTCCTTCAGTCCGTCCGCGCCCATCATGTACCAGGCGCAGCAGCGCTCCGTGGCGTTCCACATCGCCTTCAGCTCAAGCATGGCCTCGTTCTTCAAGTCGCCGGCCTCGTCGAGGATGACCAGCGGGTGGTCGATGCTGCGCAGGTAGTAACACAGGTCCTCATACACGTTGTGGTACCAGCCGCCGCTCGACACGCCAAACTCGCTCGCGATCTTGCGCACAAGCTGGGTCTTAGTCTTCACCTGTGAGCAGTCGATATACACGGCGTTCTTATGGCTCCTCACGTAGTACTTCGCCGTGAACGTCTTGCCGATATTCGGGATGTCTACCAATATCGCGCTAAGGCTCGACTGCTGGCTCAGCTCCAGCTGGGTCGTGATGAAGTCAAACGTCGGGGTCTTCGCCGCCTTCCACTCCATGCCGGGGCGAAGGCTGACGTTTAGCTTACGCGCGATGCTTATCCAGTTGCCGTCGCTCAACGCCTTCGCCGTCTGACCGTTCTTGATGGAGCTGTACACACTCGTGCTGATGCCCAAGCTTGCCGCATGTTTAGCGTCGCTCGGATAGTTCGGGCGGTTGGCTCGCACCGCCTCCAAAATCTTCTTTTTCTGCGCTTCTGTAATCATAATTCGAAGTCCTTTCTAATATCATTAAAATGTTGTTTCTGTTCGAGGGGTTACAACCCCGCGCCCCTATATCGTGCTGGGTTCTGTACGCCGCTGCTGTACAGCGGCCCTTAATAGTCCTCCAGCGCCTTCCGACCGTAGTCTTCCGTCAGCGGCACGTCCGTCTCTTCCGTTTCCTCAGGCGGTTCTATGGCCGCCAATGATATGGCTTCCGGCTCTTCCCGGCTCTTCGCCGCCACGCCCACCGTGCCAATCTCGTTGTCCTTCACCCATTTGTTGAACTTGGCTATCTTCTTCTGCTGCTTCAGCTTCACGGCCTCGTCTGCCTCAGTCTGTTCGCAGTCGGCGGTGTTGAACGTGCCGACGTCTTCCAGTTTGTCGATGTAGCGGTCGCCCTGCCAGATATACACGTCCGTGATGCTGCCGTCCTCATGGGGCAGGTAGTAGGCATCGACCTTCCAGTTGTTCGGCTCAAGCTGCTCTATTACCTTCACGTCGCTCAGCCACCAGTCCTTATACTGCACCCGGCAGTACGAGTTCCGCCGTATCGTGGTCGCTACATGCTCGCCGATATACCGCGCCACCTTGCTCTTCTCCAAAGGTTCAAGCGTCGGGTTGATATTCGCCACAAGCACGTCCCAACGCGTCATACCGGGGTACTTCTTCTGGTTAGGGTGCAAACTGTGGTTGAACTCCCACACGTCACGGCGGTCGTCGGCTATCAGCTCCTCCCACGTGTAGTACTGTTTGTCCTCGTAGGTGTCGTTCTTCTCGTCAAACACCTTCTTGGCCTCTGTCCTGTAGTGACGGTCCTTGGCGTAGAACCGGCCGATGCCAAGGTGGTTCTTGTGCTCGATGCTGCGCTTCTTAGCGCCGTTCATAGGCTCGGCATATTTCTCCTGGGAGTTCTGCGGGGCGCAGAACCTTACGAAGGGGAACATCACACCGGCTTTCAGGAAGCTGTCCTTCCACTGGCTCATCAGGTGGTTCTCCACCTCTACCTGCGCCGGGCAGCCCCAGCCGTGCCGGTCCAACAAGCGGAACATGTCGCGGAAGCAATCCACTACCAAGTCCACATTTTTGTTGCGGTTGTAGGCCATGCCCACCACGCACTGGCTCGCCACGTCATAGGCGTAGTAGGCTTTCGGTCTTGCCTTCGTGTCCTTCAGCTTACGCGGAAGGTCGCGGTCATCGAAACTCACCTTGCTCAGTGAAAATTCGGGGGAATGCCTGTGAACGTGGGGCATCTGCTCGTGCATGAATGTCGTGAAGCTCGTCAACCTGTGCTCTATCAGCACGCGGTTCTTTGGCTTGTTCAGGTAGTTCGTGATGGTGGCCTCGCTCAGGACCTTCGGCTCGCCGGTCTTGTCAACATAGTCGTCGGGGTTCAGCAGCTCGCCCGTCTCGGGGTCGTAAACGTCAAGCTCGCCTGTCACAAACATGTTGTACATCTCCAGCACGCTGGTGTTGTAGGGCTTGTTGGGCAGGCAGGCGATGGCCAGTATCAGCTGCTCGGTCTTGTAATCGACCTTGCGGGCGCTCTGGTTGCCGAACTTGCCGCTGATGAGGCAGCCGTAGCCCTCCTTCCGGTACTCGTTCACTTTCTTACGGAACCGCAGCGTGCTCTTAGGCAGCGTGTGGTGGAGCTCGTCTCGCAGCACCTCGATGGCCTCGGCCATCATGCTCCAGTCATATTTCTCGCCCATCAGCTTACGGTAGTCCTTGGCACGGTCATAAAGCTTTATGCACGTGTTCAGCACGCTCGCGTTGATGATGTACTCACGCGCCTTGTCCTCGGGCAGGTCAACGCCGGTCTTATTGCGGTCGTGGAAGAAGACCACCGCCCCCTGGTCAAGCTCGTAGTTGCTGTTCACCCAGCCAACCAATAGAACCATCGCACCATCCGGATATTTACGGCGCACTTCTTCGCGATAGCTCTCCGGAAGACTGTCAACGGTTATCAGGGCGCAACTGGAACGGTTACCACGGCGGACAACATCAAAACGGCCACGGCTGCTCATAGCCTTGTAGTTCGGCACGCTCATGATGCCGCCGTCTATCAGCTCCTTATAGCTCACGCATAGTTTGTTGCCGTAGTATTCCATCGCTGCCTCCTTATGCCATCTGAAGCTCCCGTTCCGTAGGACGCTGCTTGGCAGCGGCACTATAGAACCTTCCCGCAAACTCCTGAATATACGGGATGTCGCTCACAAACACATGCTCGAACTTACGCTGCTCCTCGCCACGCACGTACACCGTGCAGCTGTTGTCGGCATACTTGAACTCTAACAGCACGCCGCCGGGCAGATACTGGCGCATATAGCCGTCGGCGTCAAACAGGGTCTCGGCCTCCGGGGCCTCAACCATCACGATGCCGCCACGGTCCATCGCTAACTTCCGTACTTTCCGTGCCAGCTCGGAGTCACTCTCAAAATGAACGGCACTGAACACCATACGCGGCGTGATGCCAAACGCCTTCGCGATAAATTCGCGGTCTTCCTTCTTCAGGTGAATGTACTTCTTCATAATCTTCACTTATTAATCAATAATTTTTAGTAACTTTATGCCCAAATTCTAAATGGAACAAAATATGAGTAATTATTCCGTAGAAGACCTCATACGTCTTGAGGCACGCATCGCCGCGCTGGAGAGCTATGTAAAGGATAACCTTCCAGATGGCGGTTGGTTCTTAAGCCAAGAGTATTATAAATGGCTCGTACCTCTCGCATTTCAGAGGCATGAGACTGAGTTAGCCGATAAGTTTCTTCAAGAAAAAGCCGAGTTTGAGGAGAGGTGCCGTAGGGATAATATCGAGATAAAATTCCCGTAGAGGCTTCCTTCTGAACCTCGGCATAATAGTGCCGGCCCAGTCGTGTGGTCGCAGACTGGTAATCGGCCTGCAGCTTCTCACAGTAAGCATCCAGAACTCGCTGAAGCTCCTCCTTCTCCGCCATTGTCAGGATGGCGGTAGATTTCTTGTTGCCTTTCTTTCTCATAATCTTCACTTATTAACATTTAACCTTAATTCTTCTTTCTTCTCCACCCTTTTTTGTATCTTTGGGCGCTCATTCTAAATGGAACAATATGCTAAAGCTCTACACAGTTACTTATACCATCACTGCCATAGTGGAAAACGTCTCCTTTGAGCAATTTAAGGAGTACGTCTCCCCAAGTCTCCAACACGTTCACCATCTCATGGGTATCCTGCGTAAGGAACAGCCTGTCATTAAGTTCTTCGAAGGCAATCCTCCATCGGTCAAGGCCATCGTCTCGGTCTCTTTTGGCAAAGACAAGGCAGAACATCTTGCTCCGCTTGCCAATGCCATCAGAGACCTCATGGCTTTCGAGATGCCACAGTGTAAAATCCACATCGAGTTCAGCCAATATGGCGTGGGGTAGGATTGTGCACACCGCTCATCACCACCTCGCACCTAATACGCAACAGTTGACGCTTGTCACGAGCTGATAACAGCAACGGATTGCCGGTCCCGGCATCGAGCAATAGCAACTCGCCGGACACTACTTTTCTCACCGTTACCTCAAAGGGTTCTGAACTGTCTCTTTGAGGAAGGCTTGCTACGGCCAATACTAAACGCATCATGCGCTTACTCAGATTTACATTCTTCATAATCTTCACTTATTAACATTTAACCTTAATTCTTCTTTCTTCTCGCCCCTTTTTCGTATCTTTGGGCACTCATTCTAAATGGAACAACATGGATACTGAAATCATCATGCTCAAAGCACAAGTAGAGGCTCTCCGCAATTATCTCACGTCGCTCTTGCCAACCATCTTTCAAAACGACAAAGAGAAAGACAGTAAGGTCTGGCTTGCTAAATATCTACTTTGGGAACTCGAAAGACAGAATCTTTCACCATACGAATTCTCAGACACGCTACCGACTCCTGAGAAAGACAGGATAAGTCACCGACGACATCAGCTGCAAGTTCTGATGGACGTAGCTTATATTCAGGGGCAGCTTGAAGAATACGGCATACTAAGAAAAGTAGATTCTTTCTCTGCTTCTCAAGCTCAACAAGTCTTTGATCAGTCTGACCACTCCGAGGAAACGATGCTCCCTCTGATTGACGCTCTCTGAGCATCTCTTTGAGAATTTGGGTTACATCAATGCTGATAACCACTTCTCCTCTTTTACTGCCACTACGGTGGCGGTTCTTTTTCGTTGCCATAATTTTTAATCCTTTAAATTCTTTCTTCTCGCCCCTTTTTCGTATCTTTGGGCGCACATTCCATTCGGAACACGCTGCAAAGATAAATAATATTTCGCAAACTGCAAAATATTTCGGGAATAAAATTTCGCATAACGCAAAATTATGACTAAAAAAGAACGATTAGAGGCTCTGATTTCCCATTATAGCAATGGAAAACCTACACGATTTGCAAAGCATATAGGCGTTGCACCCTCGACAATCAGCACATGGTTGGCACGAGATACTTTTGATTATGATTTATTATTCGCAAAATGCGAAACTATTTCTCCTGAATGGCTACTCACAGGTAAAGGCCCTATGTTGAAATCTGATGAACAGCCATTGCCCGAAGCAAAAAAAATAAGTTCAAGGCGCAAGGGCATTCCCCTTATACCCATGGAGGCTATCGCGGGCTTCCCGGCCATGGACAACGACGGTGTACGCTTCGAAGACTGCCAACACTATTCCATCCCGGAGTTCGAAGCCAAGGGAGCCAGCTTCCTCATTCGCGTCTCCGGCGACTCCATGACCCCTCTCTACTGCAATGGCGACATCATCGCTTGCCGCAAAATATCAGAGATTCATTTCTTCCAGTGGGGCGGCGTCTATGTCCTCGACACCAGTCAGGGTGTCCTCGTCAAGTACGTCGAGGAGTGCGAAAAGAACGACGACTGCATCCTCTGCGTCTCCGAGAACAAGCGTTACAAGCCATTTCCCCTACCCAAGGTCGACATCCGCTCACTCAGCACCATCGTCGGCCTCGTCCGCCTGGTTTAGCCATGAAGCCGCCGGGTAGTGCTGGGTTCTGTACGCTGCTGCTGTGCAGCAGCCCCGTGATTTCCATTCCGTCCCCTCACAAACACCCCTTGCGACCCCTCCTGTACCCCTCTTACACCCCCTTTCCTGGGTGTTCCCCTCCCTCCTCAGCCCTGAAAACAGCCGAAATCCCCATATTTACAGGCCTTTACGCTATATATAATAATGTGTATTTCTAAAAAGTGGGTGTCGTTAAGGGGGGGGCTATCGCCAAAAATCGGGGGTCAAACTGAAAAAATGCGTACTTTTACCCCCTTTCCATCCACCCCCTCATTTCCACTTTTTGTAACCCCTTTCCCCTTCAAGTGTAACCCCTTTCTGTAACCCCTTTTGTAACCCCAATTCCAAAATCACGACAAAATCGCCCCTTTTCCCTCCCCACCCACAACCCGCGAAAAAGGAGGCTTCAGCCTCAGCCAACGCCTCCTTTTCTGTCATCTTCCAACGACTTTTCCACGCCTTTCCAACGTCATTCATTAAGCCTTCCTCCACCTTTCTACCTCAACCCAGCTCCCACCGTCCACAAAACGCCCGTAAAACCGCCACAAACACCCGTATTTACGCCATTTACAGCCTCATCGCCCATCTATGTAGGCACAAAAAAAGACGGCCATACAGCCGCCTAAATCATCGCTTCCAATCCGCCTCCAAATCCGGTCGTTTCCACCGTCCCCCTCCTGGTAAACCAATCGTAAACCTCATGTAAACCAACCGCCCATCATCAGAGCCTCATCCAGCCCTCCATGTAAACCAAAATTAAACCCATGTAAACGTTTCGTTTTTTCCGCCTCTTCGACCTCAATCTCCCTAACCCTTTGTCTCTCAAACCTTTCGCCCTCTTTTCGTCTCACCCACATTTATACGCTTCGTTCTGTGCCCCATATGACGTTACACGGCGTGCATGGATACAGAAGCCCAAATCCATCGCCTTTGATAAGATGGATGAGGCCGAGTTCGACAAGCTCTACGAGGACGTGGTGAACATCGTATTCAAATTGTTCCTGCCATACGTTGACAGGGATACGTTCTACGAAGCGATGAAAGACTTTTAAGATAGATTTTTATGAACTGGCAGGAATTTATCGACTCGTCAGTCGGAGACAAGGAGACGTTCACCAACACAGAGGTGAGGTCATTGGTCGAAAAGGCAATAAGATACGAGTGCGACAAATGGTTGTCGCAGGAACATTAACAAATCGCAAAAGTTTCAAAGATGAACAGGACAATTTCTTTTGACTTGGATACTTTCCCGTGGGCAGACGAACCTACGATGGTTTCTATGTATGTATATCTTTTGCATCACGCAGCTCTCGACAAGCAATACTATCACGAGAGACTGCTGGAGAGAGGACAGCTTGCAGTGTCTACACGAAAGCTCGCTGCTATGGTAGGCATCTCGATGCAGTCGGTAAGAACTTCGCTGAGGAAGTTCGAGAAGCTTGGATACATCACAAAGGAAGCGAACCATAAGATGACGGTGATAACGGTGTCGGACTTCGACGCCATTGTCCTTACCGGGAAGAATGAGACCATCCAAAGAGAGCATTGTCCTGTTCCACAAAAGCAAGACGTTGAGGAAGATCCAGAGAATGATGATAAAAAAAAAGCTCCTGTCACGCCGGAGAAGAAAGCTGAGAAACTTCCGTCTGTCGATACGGTCGAGAAAAGAAAACACGACTTTGGGACAGCTCTTATTCCTTACATCGGGACTACATCTGGAAAGTATTCCAAGACGATGATTCGTGATTTCTACAACTATTGGACAGAGGAGTCGGATGACGGACAGAGCTTGAGATTCGAGACGGAAAGCTTCACATCTATAGCCTATGAGCTAAAGGCGTGGAAGCTACAACATCAACCCAAAAAGAAATCCTTTACGCCTCCTACAATAGAAGAGGTGAGACAGTATATACATGAAAAAGGATATACTGTTGACGCTGACGCATGGTGGAACTTCTACAACTCAAAAGGTTGGTTTGTAGGTAAGAACAAGATGGTATCTTGGAAAAGCGCAATAGCTACATGGATGCGAAATGGTAATACAATAAACTATGCAAACAATACAGGAAATTATCAATCAGTACAACAAGGAGAATTGCAACGAAGAAAAGAATACGCAGACATCGTTGACGAACTCATCAACGAAGCTTGCAGCAAAGCACCGGAACCCCTCGATCAGTGAAGTCTCCAACTTTATGAAGATGTATAACCCAGACTCGCAAAGAGAGATCTGTGGAAATAAAAATATTTGCCACTTTGGGAACTATCCTACAGTTGCGCAGATAAGCAATAGGTTCGGAAAAGAAGTAGCAGTAGCATGGATAGTTCCACAGCTTTCGGACTTGTCTGAATTTTGCGGATGCAAGGGGAAAATAACACCAAAACAGATAAAGGAATGCGCCTGGCTGATTGCACAGAACTACTTCTATTTGAAGATTTCCGAGCTAATGCTTTTCTTTAGCAGGTTCAAACAAGGCAAGTACGGACATTTCTACGGTTCTGTTGATCCTATGCTCATCATGTCCTCATTGCAGGACTTCCTCAGAGAACGCAATGATGCCATATTCGACATGGAGTCGGAAAAGAATATGAGGCATGAGCAAGAAGCAAGAAAAAACGCAATGACAAGGGCTGAATATTTAGAATTTAAACGCAAACAATCACTTAAATAGAATTTCAAATGACAAAACAAGAATTAGCAAGAGCTGTCGCCAAGAGCGCAGGAATCAAGTCGGATGAGGCTGTAAAGGCCGTGGAGACCGTATTCAATACCATCTCTGGTAAGCTGAAGGCTAAAGAACAGGTGTTTATCCTGGGCTTCGGCACTTTCAAGTTCAAACACATGGAGCAAAGAGCAGGCCGCAACCCAAAGACAGGAGATTATTTATTGATCCCCGCTCACGACAAAGTTGTATTCTCTCCTTCCTCTGACATCAAGGAGGCTGTTGAGAAGTAGCAACATTAATACGGTGTTGACTCAATTGGATAGAATCGAGTTAACACCGTAAAAATACTTTACTATGATAATTACAAAAGGCGAAAACTTCTTGTGTACGTCCTGCATATCATGTCAAGGATGTTGCCAATGTGAGAAAAGCCTATACTATGGTGTCGGTTTAGAAGATCTTCCTTGGGATGGATGCAATCAATACCTATCCCGTCGCAAGTGGTCGGTCAAGAACGAGAAGAAGCGCAAGAAACGCAAGAAGAAATGGCCGACAATGGAAGAGTTTGAATTAGGATACTAATAGCTAACATTATCTATGACAAAGAAAAACGAAAACATTATCCACTCCTACAAGGGCTTCGACAAGGACATGAAATGCCTGGGCTTTCAGTACGAGGTAGGCAATGACTACGAGCAAGACGGCAAGATAAAATGCTGTAGAAACGGATTCCACGCTTGCGAGTTCCCGCTTGACGTGTTCACCTATTACGCTCCAGGCTGCAACAGCAAATATTGTACTGTCACTCAATCAGGAGACATAGACAAGAACGGAGAAAACTCCAAGGTGGCAAGTAGCAAGATTCACATCGAGACAGAGATAGGCCTCAGTGGCATCATCAAGGCAGGTGTGAAATTCATCCTTGACAAGGTGAACTGGAATGACAATAAGGAGACCAACACTGGCAACTACTCAGCGGCCACGAACACGGGCAACTACTCAGCGGCCACGAACACGGGCGACTACTCAGCGGCCACGAACACGGGCAACTGCTCAGCCGCCACGAACACGGGCAACTGCTCAGCCGCCACGAACACTGGCTACCAATCAGCGGCCACGAACACTGGCTACCAATCAGCGGCCACGAACACGGGCTACTGCTCAGCCGCCACGAACACTGGCTACCAATCAGCGGCCACGAACACGGGCAACTACTCAGCGGCCACGAACACGGGCTACTGCTCAGCCGCCACGAACACTGGCTACCAATCAGCGGCCACGAACACGGGCAACAACTCAGCCGCCACGAACACGGGCGACTACTCAGCGGCCACGAACACGGGCAACAACTCAGCCGCCACGAACACGGGCGACTACTCAGCGGCCACGAACACGGGCAACTGCTCAGCCGCCACGAACACTGGCAACTACTCAGCGGCTACGAACACTGGCAACCAATCAGAAGCTAAAGTTAGTGGAAAAGATAGTATCGCAATCGTTACAGGAAAAGATAGTAAGGCATCAGGTGAGCTCGGTGACTGGATAGTCCTTACAGAGCGAGGCGACTGGGACGAAGATACTTATCCCATTAAGGAGGTCAAGGCGTTCAAGGTAGACGGAGAGAAGATAAAAGCTGATACGTTCTACAAGTTAGTGGACGGTGATGCTGTGGAAGTAAAAGATAAGTGAAATTAATTTGGATAGGTGGCGGAAATTGTAGACGCTATTCGTTCCGTCACTATCCAACTAAACGACAAATGAATTATTGTTTAGTAAGCTACTGTTTTGCAGCAGCCTATTGACCTTAAAAAGAAAGACCATGAAATCAACGATATTGTGCATAATAGGGATTTGGATTGTTTTCCTGATGATGGCTCGCACAACCATCAATGGAGTGTTCCCCTACATTCACATGGATTACCCAGTTAGGGCTCTTGTGATAGTCATATTATCGGGTGTAGTAGGCTGGATTGGTACAATGATAAAATGTTAGAGCTATGAATAAAGACCTTACAGATGACATCTTGCTGAAGGCAGGGTTCAAAGAAGATGATGGCTACTTTGAGTATGCAACCAAAGTAAATGATTTTATACGTATTATAGGCGTAATACATGACCACTCTTTATACGGGCGCAATTATGCTGTATGTGTAAGTCTTGGCGACGACAACCCAATTGGTTACGCTTGCGTTCAGACCGTTGAGCACTTTAACAAGCTCATGGATCTGATGGACATTGATTTCAAACTTAAAGAAAAATAATTATGAAAATATCACAGGCGGCAAAGATGTGGATTAGGTGCCACGGAATGACATTCAGAAAGGAGGTATAACATGGCTTCAGTGCATTTTTCTTTAGGTGAGAACATGGGTGAAACCCTTTACTTCATAGCAATAGAGAAAATTCAGAAAGGCGACATAAAAGGAGCTTATGACACATATAAGCGCACTTTGCCAGGCATGACAGATGAACTTGTTTTGCCATTGCTAAAAGGAGAAAAACAGCTTGTTACGGCAGATGATGGAGTTTCTATGAATTACGTTGAAACGCCTCCACGTTACGTATTCGGATGGAAACTTTATGTATTTGACGAACTGGATAATCTAAGCAGCTTGGCATCTCACATTCGGAGTAATTATTTCCAAAAGAATCTCCATGTAGTAGACTTAGCTGCACTGAGCTATGAAGAGAATAGCAGCCTTTTGAATTTGGCTTTCTCAACATGGGTAGACGCTTTGAAACAGGGTAAGAGAACTTTTGAACTCACAAGTACCAGCCAGTATTTCTCAAATTACGATTGCTATTTAGACTGGATAGTACACAAAGTTGAAATTGAGCAATTTGCCCAAGAACAGACGTTGAAACTCTACGATATAGGAACGTATGTTGACACACTTATCGGCTTTATTAAAGAAGCCAAAAGAGTGTTGCCGTGCATCGACTTCCTCCTAAGAGTTAATCTTGTGGGCTCTAAAGATATTCGTTTCTTTTGGACAAAGATAGGCAATATATATTACGCAATGCTTTATTTGTCAACTTTCTCTTATTCGTTTGCATCCAAACTGGAGAGAATAGATATTTGTGATAGCTTTGATAAAGAGTTAAGAAAATATCGGAGTGAGATAACGAATCTAAGAATGAACTTGGATATGTTCGGCTCTTTCCGCAGAGGTGTGCCTGTTCCTGTAAACATTATGGACGGTTACGATGCTGGGTGGCTTTCTCCCGATGGCGACTTTTACGGAATGAATGGCAATACAAGAGAAATGCTCCACATGCAGCTTGAGTCTACCTTATCTATCTTCACTGAAAAAGTACCCGATGTTGAGAACGAGAGCAACGATATTGAATGGAAGCTGAACAGACTTGGGTGGTTCAAAATTCACCACGATGAGGTCTATCGCTATGGCGGTGTTGGCGTTCCGGCTCCTACAAGTATTCAAATCAAGATGATTTGCGACTACATTGACAAGTATTATAACGGGGTCTTACGGACAAAACCTGCAATAACTGCACTGAATCCCGATGACGGTAAGCTGCAAACCGTCAAACTCCGTCAAATGGACGAGATAGCAGCAAAGAACGCATTTATGTAAAGGCATTGATTATATGGATGTCGAGGATTTTATACATACACAATTTAAATAACGCACTTATGAAAGAAGAATGGAAAGATATTATTGGATACGAGGGGTATACCAAATATCAAACTTGGGCAGAGTTAAATCTTTGCCAAGAATAATACAATCGTCGAACAAGGGACATGTATATACCAAGAGGGTGTTTCCAAGATTCCTACATCCTAATATAGACGCCTTTGGGTATTTGAATGTAAATTTATACAAAGGAAGGAAATGTCTTACTAAGAAAATTCACAGACTTGTCGCCGAACATTTTATACCAAATCCGAATGGCTACAACGTTATAAATCACAAAGATGAAAACAAAACGAATAATGTTGTTACAAATTTAGAATGGTGTACACAGGACTATAATGTTCATTATGGAACAGGCTTGTTAAGAAGAGCCATTGCTTTTAGAACACCTGTTACCGCAATCAAAGAAGGCAAAACTTTTGGTTTCTATTCAATCCGGCAGGCTGCAAGAGAAACAGGTGTAAGCAGAGAAATTATTAATAATCGACTTTCTAACGGAAAGGAATATAAAGGTTATAAATTTTATTATGGAAGATAGACAACGCGTATTTGTCCGTGGCGTTAAGGGCCGCGGTGACGAAGTGCTTAAAATGCTTGAAAACCGAGGAGGAGAGAATTATTATTTAGACGGTGCAGATCCGGAATATCTTTATTTTATCAACCACAAAGGTTCTATCTCTTTGACGCTTCTCGATAGCGAGTTTGGGAAAATCATCATGGACAATTACACCGAGTTGTCCCTGCCTGAGAATTGGAAGGACGGGGATGTGCTGGTAGATAGGCATGATAGTCAGATAATGGTTCTCTATGAATTTGTTAGTGATAAGGAGGCAGATTTGTTTAATGCTCATATTCGCCTTAATGGTGATATGATTATATTACACTCATTGGAGGTCAGAAAACGGTTTCGAATTGCCACTGACCAAGAGATTGAAAGATTTTATGAAATTCTACACGAACATCATAAGGATTGGGACGATAGGAAGAAAGAGCTTGTTAACTGGAGGTGGAAACCAAAAAATGGAGAAACAATCTATTACTTCGACGAAATAGGACAAATACTTAGCGATAGTTACGATGACTTCTCTAATGGTCCGTTATCAGACTTTGGCAACTGTTTCCACACCCGTGAGGAAGCCGAGGCAGCAGCCGAGCGTGTAAAGAAAGCACTGAAAGGAGAATAAGCTATGGAACAAGATTATCATTTGACTTTGTGCGATACACAGAAGGGGTATGTTGTCAATTCTCGTATGTATTGCGTTAACCCCGGTTTCTATGCTACCACACAATGTGATATGTTAGCTGGCGATTGGGAGGTGTACGTATGAAATATCAAGAGCAATTAGTCAATGTCATGTGGTTGTTAATACTAATTTCCTTTCTCTTTGGGATTGGTTATGTCATAGGATGGAATGACGGCAAAACATACGAAAGAGATGCTATCCTTGAACGGTTGGAAGAAATTGATTCAATTCATCGACAGGACAGTGCTAAACAACAAATAAACAACAAAGCTATGAAACAGAAGATACAAATAACGGGGAAGAACATCGGGGACTTATTCAAACTGCCATGCGTGACTGGCATCGGCAAGCGGGACGTAGAAAAGGAGGAAAATTTTGTAGTTGTCATCAACTACGAAGACAACCCTGCCTATGAAAGGATGCAAAGAGAGATCGAAAGGATGTGGAACGACCCCAAAGTTAACGAAAGCCAATGGGAGGCATACGATAATAAGATGAATGAATTGTTTCCAACAGGCGCTTATCCCGGCGACTGGCTCGTAGAGGACGAGAAAGGAAACTGGCATGTAGAGAAAGGAGGTGAGAAATGACAGAAAGCTATATTAGACTTTCATGTCCTGGCTGTGTCAAAGACACGACGATAAAGGGAGCATATCTTTGCAAGGTGCTCATGTTCTCGTCTCTCAAAGTATATTGCGAGGGCAGTAATGAGTGTGAGCGGATAAAGAAATGGAGAAGAATTAAAAACAAATTATGAGCAACATAATACTATCATTCTCAGAGCTGAACAAGCTGAAGAGCGTTATCTACGCTACCGAGGTGGCGCACGGATTCCACGACGAGGAGCACACGGTGGATCATGAGCTCGGCATGGTGCTGAGCGAGATTGGCGAGGCTATCGACGCTGACCGCAACCCCAACGCACCGGTGCCGACACAGAAAACCATCGACGATGCACTGGAACTGGCTGACGAGTCCGATGAGCAGCACGTGGTGTTCATCGCCTATTTCAAGGACCACATCAAAGGCAGCGTGGTGGAGGAACTGGCAGACGTGGCCATACGGCTGTTGGACTTGGCAGGGAATCTCGATGTGGAGTTCGACCGGGGTGACGACATAGAGACTGCGGACTGGTGTGGGAAAGAAACGCTCCCCGACCGTCTCTTTAGCTTTGCGATGACACTCGAAAACTTAAGTTGGAACTGTCACGACAGCGGCAGCTATGCCTCCGTCTTAGAGGACATCGCCAACATTGCCAAGGATTTCACCCACCTCAACCTTTGGCAGGTAGTCCGCTTGAAGATGCTCTACAACGACATGCGGCCACGACTGAACGGAAAGAAATACTAAGTGACTATGAAGAAAATCATTTACCCCATCGAGGAACTACGCAAGATATGTGGATATTACGACTGGGACGGAGAAGCGTACGAACGTTATCATTTTATAGACGTATGTTTGCATCCTGAAAGCAAGAGCCCATATTACGATGAAGGCCATTGCATGGCTTCTAATTGTCCTTTAGGCGGGCTTGCTGAGTATCAAGACTTTAAGGAGTGCGGGTATTCAGATGAAGAGGCAAGGGACGGAGACAACCAAATGGATTGTGTGTTTATATACGAGGAGGATAAGGAATGATAGACTTTCTTTTGTCTCTTGCCACCATCATAATAGTATTCACATTTGTAACGATTTGGTTAAAAGACAAGAAATGAACAAGACCGAGCAGAAAGCCTTTGACAAACTCATAAAGGAAGCAGCACACAAGAGTGTACTGCACCTCTCAGATGTCAGCTTCGACCTGACACAAAGCGTATTCCTTGAACTATGCAAGGCTGTGCGCAGTGAACTCGACACAACGATACAAAGGATGGAAAATTATCAACGACCCACAAGCTAAAGACTTGTGGGCTTGCAAAAGCCCAGGTTGATTAGCCTAAGTGTTTTGTACACTACGTTAGGGGAGAATATACAGGCACCAAGGGATGTTTGTTCAAGTTCCTTGCTCTGCGGTCGGTGATTAAACAGTTCTGTGAGGTAGGAGCAGTGTTACCGACATACAAAACCTCCCCATAACTTTGGCGATGAGCATTTAACGGGAGTAATCCCGACTTATAGTAATTTAAAAAACAATATTAACAGAAAGAAGGAATTGTGGCTAAATTCCTCCCCGAAGCTAAAGACTTCGGGGTTTCCTTGAACCAAATATATGAACATTATAAAGCAATTCTTCTCACAGGAGTCCCGTGACCGCCGTATCCTGCAAACAGACAACAAACGGCTTGCATTACTTAACAAGAAGGCAGAAAAAGCCATTAACGTAACTTACATCAACAATGGAATATGGATTACCATCGAGGGCCTCGCCACGTTCCGGGTGACAAACGACAGCGACCTCAACAGCCGAACGATAGCTATCAACCATGTCGAGCTGTTCATCAAGGAGCTACGCGAAAACTGGATAGCGAAGCACAAGGATGACAGACTGGAGGAACGGGTATGATCAAGGTATATGTCGTCAATATCGGTGCCGCCGTGGTCCCAATTCGAGCAGAGAGTGTTGACAATGTTAACGATTTGGTTTCATGGCTCAAGTCATCTCTTTGTCAAATATGTTATCCTTTGCTTGATATGGCAAATACGGAACGGGCAGACATGATGGAAAAGCTCAAGAAAAGTCCTGTCTACAAGCATAACATCAAGCACCTTGCCAACAAAGCTGCCAACTCCCTGAGCGCAATCACAGAGGGCTGTCTCGTGAACTGCGAGGTTGAGCAGATGCACGACTTTGCGGCGTACTTTGAAGCAGGAATACAACAGGATGTTACGAATATCCGCAACGCTATGTCGAAGTACCTTAACCAGAACGGAGTTGACTACGCTCCTATCATAGCACGCATGGAGACCGTCAACGTATTGTTGCAGTTCGAGGTCAGATGCTATGACAAGGTGTGCGAGATCATAGAGCGGGAGACAGGATGCGGCTCTGTGAAGGAGGTCTTTGGACACATGCGTGCGGGTGGGGTGCTTAGCGAGTGGAATAAGCTTGGTGACGCTCTTGCGAGAATAAACCCGTACAAGGGCTTTGTATACCTTGACAAATGTAAGGAGGCTCACAAGGCAGCAAGTATGCTGTATCACCATGCTTTTGAGGAGGATCTTATTAAGGAATCACTTGGCAAAGTAAAAGAAGAATGGGACACGAAATAAAAGAAGTAAAAGACGCTCTTGCTATACACTGCAAGCGTCGTGCACGTCATCTGTGTAAGTTGTATGCAGAGACTCACGGAAAAACAGAAGATGAGCGGAAACAGATATATGCTGAGCTAAAGGTCTACTACGGACTCGTTGGCTTGGATGCAAAGTAGAGATTTAGGTAAGTGTTTTTTATATCGAATGATGATAATGTTTTTTTGTTTAATGCTCAGCGGAGCAATATGTGAATGTGTTTGTATATGTTATTAGTTGAAGCAACATGGCCTTCTGAATGCGTGAGCATCTGGAAGGCATTCGAGTTGTTAGATAGTTCTTAGTTGAGAATGTGCGTCACCCGTGAGGGTAGCGCACACTACGGGACGCTGGTATGTGCTGGCTTGTGATAACAAGCTTTGAGGGAGCGCATGGCGGGTTCGATTCCCGCACGTCCCACTTTTTTTGTAGATGTGAATGTTAGTTTTGTTATTGTTTTCCGAGGTCAGTCGTGAGACTCACTGAGGATTCAGGTTTTTAGTTTTTTAGTTTCTAAACTTTTATAGTTAATATTATGTTTTAAGCCGTCGCAGCCGTGAGGTTATCGGCGGCTTTTTCTTTTGAACACAATCAAAAAACAAAATATGCAAGACACAAAAGAAACGAGAAAGGCCGACGGAACATTTGCGCCGCATTGTGGAAATCACGGAAACAAACGAAAAGATGTCCTTGCGGTAAAAGGGAAACAAGGATTTCAGAAGCATCCTGTAGTAGTCATAGCACCCGACGGCACAGCAACACATCTTCCCGGTATTGCTGAGGCGACAAGGTTTCTGAAAGTAAAGAACAGGCAGATGGTTACTCGTGCTATCTTGGGCGGTTATTCCAAGCATGGCTACAAGGTGATGTACGAGGAAGACTGGTCTCCGCTTGCTGACTATTCCTTTCGTCCCCCGATGACACGTGACGAAGAGGGCAGAATGAACAGAATGGGGCTGAAAATGGCAAGAGCAAGGCAGGAACGCAATATGACCGACGAACAAAAGCGCAGACGTTCAGAGATGTTCCGGGAGCTCTCAATACGAATGGCACATGACCCGAACTCTAATTGGGGGAAGGGTAATGGCAGAAAGCCGATACACTGTGTGAACAACAACAAAGACTACCATTCCGTAGCCGCTGCTGCAAGAGACATAGGCGTAAGGCCGTCCTCCATATCCAATGCGCTCACGAAAGGATTCAAGGTGCATGGTTACAAGTTCTACCGAAAGTCTGCTTGGGATGCAGCCAACAACAATTCCGTTCTGCCATAATACAAAGCGAGCCCCTGCTGGTCTGTCACGACTGGCAGGGGCTCTTTTCGTCTAAAAACTAACCAATAACTAAAAACCATGAAACTAAAGAAATCCTGTAATCTTTTTCAGCAGCCCGACGATTGTCTTGCGGTACTTCCATCCGAACGACAGTAGTACGCCTGACAACATTCCGAGCCAGTATGTCTTCCAATAGCGCGTTTTCTTGGCCTCTGACGGCTTCCTTTGTTTCACACGTCTAATTACCTGCTTATCGCTTTTCGAAGCCGTGAAAGCCGCGGAATCGCTCTTTTCGGCCATATTTCTTACATCGGTGATATGGCTTCTGTCCTTATCGGTGTCTTTCCAATGCCACGTATCCCTGGAAAGAACCTCTCCCGTTATCTTATCCACTTTCAACACGATGCTGTCACGCTGCACCGTGAAGAAGCTGACGACCGTGCTGTCTTTTACCCGAAGGCTGTCACGTATCACCGTCTTGTACTTGACGGCCACGCTGTCCCTGATAGTCCGCTGGGTTCCGTAGGCCGCTGTTGTGCTGCGGCAACTCGTCAGCTCAAGCAAGACTAAAGCAACAAGCAATAGCAACATCAGCCAGAGTCCTACCTTGTGGTAGAATCTGTACATCGCGCGCTCTATTTTGATTTCCTTTGGTTCCATTTCTTCTCCTCCATTTTTTTTATTTTTTCTATCGCTTCTGCTTTTGCCACGGAATCTGCCTGTTGTTTGCTCAATCCGATTCCACGTTGCAAGGCGACACCTATAATCGTTTTTAGCGAAAAGTCAATACCAAGTGGTTTGAGGATATTCCCCACCACGCTAAGTGCCTCTAACGCAGATACAAACAGGCATCCCCACATGGCTATACTGTACTTATGTCCGGTAGCGACTTCGATGCTTGCCACCATGAGCACAAACGACCAATATACAACGAGCTTTCCCATTGTTTCTCGGAATGCTGTCGTAGTGCTTACATGCACTCCGAGCTTGATGCTCTTCCTGCATCCGGCAGCGAGGTCGCAGAGAACGACCGCGGTCATGGCCACCAGCCACGGCAGCATCGTATTGATACCGTCCCCGATGTACTTTGTCGTTATGATCGAGGAAGCGCCGCACACACCCATCATCACCTTATACCCGACTCTCATCATGCAGCACCTCCTTCCTGTCTGATTGCTTTTTTCGCCCTTGCGAGATATTTCAACCTGTCCTGCAGGCCGTTCGTTCCGCCGTTGATCCTTTGTGTGATCAGCGTCAGCGCGTCCTTGTCCGCGAGTCGGTTCAGTCCTCTGTTGTCCCACCACCGGCAGGCGCTCATCACAGCCCACTGAGGCAGTTCCAGCCAGTCAGGATGACCGAGGAAGTCTGTCCCCGTCGCCTCGCTGATCTGCTTGTAGTTCGCACGGCCGGTGATCTGTATCAGCCCGCGTCCCTTGTAGCGCACGCCGTCGCCGGGCTTGACGTTTCCCAAGTCCTTGCGTCCCTCATACTCCCTGCCGCTTGCCGTCTCCTTCGTATATCTCAGCTCGCCGCTCTCGTGGGCGATCTGAGCAAGGAAGTGACAAATACGCAGCCGGGTGCAGATGCCGTATTTCAACATGTACTTATTCAGATAAGGCAGGAATATATCTGCCCGTATCCGTGCGTTTGGCATGATCGCCAATAATTGTTCTTTCGTTATCTCCATTTCTTAGTCTTTTTCTCAATCATTCATGTAGTGCATTACCCAGTGCTTGCCGTCGCTCATAAGAATAT
>ERZ833963.512-NODE-512-length-57123-cov-117.408583_pt1 | contig 57123 bp, 31 predicted proteins | sample MGYA00519693_ERZ833963 | MGnify/ENA primary metagenome ERZ833963 (study PRJEB31850, sample SAMEA3708748) | human gut metagenome | biome: human gut; feature: human-associated habitat; material: faeces | place: China | collected 2014 ...
ACATGTTAATAGTTCACCCTTCAAAGATAATAAAAAATTGTGACTTAGAGCACGTTAAATAGGATAGAGCGTATGCCGGCCTTGATTTTCCTTGTTATTGGCACTTCGGAAGGAAATCTATTAAGTTTTTTATCTCGACTGGCTTATAACTCGAGAATTTTATCTAAATTTGCCTAAGAAATCAGACAAATAGCAATCATGAAAAAGATCCTCATCCTTATGGTGGCCGTTTTATCGGTTATTTCGATGCATGCCCAAAAGAAATCTCTGTTGGATTATCAAGAAATCGGTTTGGGCACATACGCAGACGGGAAACCAGTCCTTTGCCATTTTATGACCACTGATGGTGAACGGAAAAATTATGTACTCACCTCAGATATGCCATTGCTGCTTATAAATGACAGACGTGGGTATAGACTGTTCAACACGGAATCCTACGAGGAAATAGCAGATTTCAAACTAAAGAGGCAGAAACTTGCGCAACTGACCAAAGAGGGTATCTTGGTCTATTCACCTGGGAAAATGTTCTCGTTCCGTTATGGACAGCCGACGTTTCTTAACTTCAAGGGTGAGAAGGTTTGGAGCAACAATGATGAGTGGTTCTTGGCAGACAGAGTTAACAAAGTAGCCTTTTGCTCAGCCAACAGAAAGGGTGACCAAATCAACGCCTATGATATTTTGACAGACAAGCTGCTTTGGCATAAGACTCTCACCGGCAACAAACACTATCTTTGGACCCACACTTACATTGACAAGTCCAACAAGCAATTCTATTATCTGATGGGCGACAGCCTGATCCGTTTAAATGTCGTCACTGGCGATACACTTCGTCATGCATTTACGGCTGGAGTTAAGGAACCGCTAAAGTCTCGGTTCAGTTTTGCCAAAGAGAGGAGGACGCTGCCAAGTAGTGATTTCACAAGAGAGGCGATATTCTCTACGGGCATAGGCGCGGTGCTCACCGGAACGCATAGCAACATCATCTTCTCGGGTGATAGCTTGTTTGTGGCTGACGCTGAACATCTTTATTGTCTCGACAAAAAACTTAATACAAGATGGATGGCAGATCTCCCAAGTGGATGTGGCTCCAAATCTACCATCAAAGTATTTGGAGATCAGATACGTATGCAGAACTACGGTGTGGCGTTTCAAGACATGATTGTCGCCAGATGCGGTCGTCCATTTACCGCCAGTTTTAATAGAAGCACAGGACAGCAAACTTCTTTGGCCATGATCAACATCAAGCAGAAGGTGATGGGAGGACAAATGGTGAAAGGCTGTACATACTGGCAAACCGACAACCAGTTCTTTTACAATAATGATGGCGACAGTATCCTCCATAAGATAGAGTGGAAACCTAACACGGCTCTTCTTCCCCAAGAAACCCATCCCGATTATTTAATTTGTGACACCGTAGGTGTCGTGCGCGATGGCATGTTGGAATATGTGATCACAGACAAAAGCCAGCTCGTCGTGGAAGTTTATGGTCAGGATGTAAATGTCATCAAGTTAGATGGAAGCTGTGAATTTCTTCCGGCAGATCGTGTCTTTCTTGCTGACGGCAACAATGTTTATTCCACCAACAACATTGGAGACAAGCCTAACACATTTATTGTTGTTGACCCTAAAACACAAAAGATAGAATGTACTTTCCATCTGCGTGGAAAGGTGAAGCGGGATAAAGTTGGCAATATCTACGTTATGACGCAACAAGGTGTTGGATTTCATAAGAAAGATTGAAAATGATCAACACCAAATTTCACAAGGGAAAGCAGAGACGTAGTCAAATTGCTCTATTCTAAGGACTTTACTTCACCCAAAGCGCCTGCCAATTACGCGTGTCCGTCCTTGCGGAAATTGTAACTAAAAAGGAAGACCTTTCCCAAAGTAGTTGATTAGCTACCAAGGGAAAGGCCTTTTGCTATTCCCTTCTCGGTATGGATGTGCACCACCACCGGGTGGTCGATGTCCTTGACCTTACGGAAAGCCTCCACCAATCGGGCTACGTCGTTGCCCTGCTCCACATAGAGATAGTCGAAGCCGAGGGTGCGGAAGTAGTTGAGTTCAGCCTGTCCGTTGCTCTCGCGCAGGAGCTTGAGGTTGCGGTATAGACCGCCGTGGTTCTCAGCAATGCTCATCTCGTTGTCGTTGACCACAACGATGATGTTTGTACCCAGTTCCGCTGCCGTGTCAAGTCCTTCGAAGGCTTCACCACCCGAGAGCGATCCGTCGCCGATGACAGCGATGACGTTCTCCTTACCGCCGAGGATGTCGCGGGCTTTCTGCAAGCCGGAAGCCAGGGCGACGGAGGTGTGCCCAATCTCGAAGCTGTCATATACCGGACTTTCCAGCGGTGAGGAGTAGCCCGAGATGCCGTCCATGTGGCTCACGTCGAGGAAGCTGTCTTTTCTTCCGGTGAGCATCTTGTGAGGATAGCTCTGAACTGTGAGACGTCGAAGACGATCTTGTCCTCAGGTTGTAGTGCCACGGTGGCCTCGGTGAAGCCCAGATTGGGACCTACATGGCCTCCGTGGTGGCTCACACGGTTGAGCACGCCCTGACGCACCTCGTCAGCTACCACATTGAGCTGTTCCACGGAGAGGAATTTTAAGTCCTTGGGACTGTTGATTTTCTCTATATACATTTCTTTTTACCTTATGATTTCTTTTTACCAGTTGCAAAGTTACAACATTCCCCTCATCCGTCGTATATCCCGACTGCGGTTTTTCTAACCAATATCATGGAATCAGAAGACTGTAATTTCGTGTATTTTGGAAAAAATCATCCTATAAGCAATTAATTGGAATTTTCTTCGTAAGTTTGTACCAGAAATATTATATCAACATGAAGAAGTTATTATCTCTATTGCTCGGAATTTTGGGCTTTGCATCCTATTGCAATGCCCAACAGGATTCGATAAAAACGGTGTCAGCTACGAAGTTTGCTCAAATCATCCAAGCTGATACTGTCGTCGTGGTTGATGTCAGAACAACTGAAGAATACAATGTCGGTCACATCGAAGGTGCGAGAAACATTGATGTACTGGAGGACAGCTTTCAGGCTGAGGCGGTAGCCGCTCTCCCTAAGGACAAGACAGTAGCCGTGTATTGTCGCTCGGGAAAGCGAAGCCTAAAGGCAGCGGGCATTCTTGCAAAGGCCGGTTATCATGTTATCAATCTGCGAGGTGGATGGCTGGAATGGACAGAGGCCAAGCACTGAGAGTTAGCTAAGCAACATTATTGCGTCGATCTCGAAATCTATTTATTTCATCAGAGGATGATGTAGAGATATAAAAAAACGCCTCTACACCAAAGCCGGGCAAACCGCAATCTTATAGAAAGTGGATGACGCTGGCATCGAACGACAGGGTGTCAGCGATACCGGTGTACATCATCATCTCGCTGAGCTGTTCATTCATCCTGCGCACTTTCTTCACCACGCCATCCTTGCCCTCTTTCAGCAGCGGAGCGAGGATCCCTCGCCCTACAGCCACTGCGTGGGCACCGAGTGCCATGGCCTTGTAGGCGTCGTAGCCGGTGTCTATACCACAGTCGACAAAGTTGGTAAGATCACTGTTATCAATGAGGAAATATGGAAAAAATGTCTTACCTTTGCATAAATTCCATGAGCGGCAGGGCGAAAGCACACACGTGTCGACATGATGATAATGACATAAGAAACGATGAAGAAGACGCAATCGATATCCATTTTCCAGCGTCCGCTGTGGGTAGCTGTCTTTGCTCTGACAGCAGCCATCGCGTGGGGCTTTGCCTATCCGCTCATCAAGTTAGGCTATGGCGAGTTTCAGATTACCCCGATGATGACGGGCAGCAAGATGCTCTTTGCCGGTGTGAGATTCTGCATAGCGGGACTGATCATTCTGGCTATGGCGAAGCTCGGACATAAGGACTTCCATGTCAGAAGCGGCATCGACTGGTGGTATCTTCTGCTCTTTTGCCTTGTCAACACCACCCTTCATTATGCCTTCTTCTATATAGGCCTCTCGCATAGTGAAGGTTCGCGCGCCGCTATTCTCAATTCGCTCAGTGTGTTCTCCGTGGTGATCATGGCTTGTATGTTTTTCAAGAGCGACCGTATGACACCCAACAAGATTGTCGGTTGCGTGATGGGCTTTGCCGGCATCCTCTCGCTGAACTTAGGAGGCGCGGATAGTGGGCGCTTCACGTGGCTGGGTGACGGCATGATCATCCTCAATGCCCTCTGCGGTGCCACCGCCTCGCTGCTCACCCGTGGGCTCGGCAAGCGCGTCAACGTGTTTGTCGGGACGGGCTACAGTCTGGCTATCGGTGGCGTGATCCTCGTAGGCTTCGGCCTGCTCTTCGGCGGTACGTTGCCCCGTGTCACAGCGTTGGGACTCCTTTGGCTATTGCTGCTCATCGCCATCAGTACTATTGGCTTCTCGCTCTATAACAAGTTGCTCACCTGCAATCCTGTCGGTAAAGTCGCAATCTATAACTCGCTGATCCCAGTAGTCGGTGCCGTCAGCTCGTGCCTCTGCCTGCATGAGACGTTCTATTGGAAATATGTGCTGGCCGGAGCTTTGGCGACAGCCGGAATCTATATCATCAACAGAGGAAAGTAGGAGGAGAAGCTAACGAAAAGCCACGCGCACCGTCGTACCCTCACCCTGCTGTGACTCCACACTAACTTTGGTTCCATGACGCTCCAGGATAGCCTTGGCCAGCGCCAGCCCTACGCCGTGGCCCATCACGGATCCCGTGTTGGAAGCACGGTAGAACGGTTCGAAGATATGCGGCAGATCGTCTTTAGGAATGCCGATGCCATGGTCACGGCTTCACCATATGCAATAGCATATCATGTACTGTTTATGATGTTGTTGTATCAAAAACCTTTAATATGGTATGAAAGCATTCTCATCAATTCTGTTTTAGCATGTTTCGCAAACTCCGTAACTTTGTGACGATGTACAATGTGCAGAATCCCATCAACCGTCGATTTCTAAGAAACACAGTACAAATATTGCATCGTACCATGATAAATGTTGCACATGGAGGACTTGGATGCATCGAATGAAACGTCTTTCCAAGGTTTTTTCGTATCTTTGCAAGCGTTATCAACCTCATTTAAGACTAAAGACCAATCCATGATGAGACGTTTAGTACTTATATGCGTTTTGCTGTTCTTCGCAGCGTGTCTGCCGAAGAAGGCAACGTTGTGTGCTTATGGCAATCCTGAGCAGACGGCGAAACAGGACTTGAAGTTAGGTGGAGTACTATATACCGGCAAGCAACTCTCCAGCAGTGCTGTCAAGGCAGTGTGCCAAGACCGTTATGGTTTTATGTGGATAGGTACTGATTACGGACTCAACCGCTTCGACGGATATAGCTTCTCACTCTATCAGCATCATCGCAACGACAGCCATAGCATTGGCAGTAACGAGATCTGTGACATCCTGAGCGACAGCAAAGGCAGACTCTGGGTAGGCACCAATAAGAACCTGTCTCGCTATGATCTTGCCACCAACAGCTTTGATGATGTTCCGTTCCCGAAGAATATTCAACCGAGAGTATCTTCGATAGTTGAGGCTAAAAACGGAGACATATACATGGGTACATCTGGCTATGGCATCTTTGTGATCCGCAACGGCAGCGACAAAATAGAAGAGGCTACACAGATCAACAGACTCATTAAAGATCGTATTTTGGGACGTCTCTGCTTTGACCATCAAGGCAACCTATGGATGAATGGACGTGACAACGCCTTCTATCGTGTTGTGATGAGAAATGGTAGAGTGAAGGGAGTGAACCGTTGGAAACTTCCTCAAGGTGATGTCCTGCAATTCTCTATTTGTCGTAATGGTACCATCTTATTAGTTTTCAAGGATGCCCTCTTGACATACCAGGGCAATCGCTTTGTAGAGTCAGCATATACCATCACGCCTCAGATGTTGCAGGTTGGATTGTCTTGTGCCAAGGAGTCATCGACGGGTCAACTATATATAGGTACAGAGCGTGGCCTCTATCGTGTGCATCGTGGTGCGGCACCGGAACCGGTTAATTATGTCCATGACCGCTTTGATCTTCGTACATCGCCAGTTCATGCCTTGACTTTCGATAAATATGGAAACTTGTGGGCCCGTTGTTTCCGCATAGGATTGCTGCTTCTCAACGACCGTCCCCTGCCTTTCCAAGTATGGTCGTTCACTACTCAGAATCCTGCCTACGACGTAGCCTTGTCCTCAGCCGCTCCAACTGATGACGGCGGAATGTGGTGCACAACTTGGGGCAATGGCTTGTTCCGCTTCAATCATCAGGGTATCGTTACCCAGCATATTGGCACTGTGACCGATGCTACAGTCGTCTATCACAGTAGTGACGGGCATTATTGGGTAGGAAAAAGCGATGGACTCTTTGAGTTGAATCCTGCGACAGGCAGTTTGTCACCTGCCTTGGAGTTTGCAGGGTACAAGGGGACAATATGTGATGATGGCATGGGCACTATCTTCTTCTCTGTACTGGGTCAGGGCTTGGTGAGTTATAATCCTCATACCAAGGTCTCACACCTTTATCGTTCCACCGACAAGAGTCCATTGGGACACTTGTGCAACGACTGGGTCACCGCTATGACAGTAGATCGCAACCAATGCTTATGGATTGCGACGACGAACGGCGTGAGCTGTATGGATCCCCGCACCGGCAGTTTCCATCCCTTTGGCTGGGACGCGCTGTTGTCGGGGCAAGTCACGAAGTGCTTGTGTGTGACGCCCGATGACGACATCGTAATTGGCACTGAGTCGGGACTCTATCTCTACGACCGTCGCTCCCGCCGTGTGAAGCTCTTCCCCGGTAGTGAGATGTTGGCGGATCAAAAGATCTGCAGTGTGCAGAGCGACACGTGGGGCGACTTATGGGTCAGCACGCCCGCAGGGCTTTGGCAATACGACCACCGCACCCACCGCTTCATCTCCTACGGCACCGGCTATGGCCAAATCACGGGCGAATACCTTGGCAATGTGTCATTCTGCTCTTCCGACGGCATGATCGGCTTTGGTTTTGACGGTGGCGTGACCGTGTTCTATCCTCAGTCAGTGAAAAAGATACAGAACCGGCAGGGTAGGGTATGGCTCACGGGCGCTGTGATCGACGACCTTTGGCAGTTGCCACAAAGCGGACAGATAGATATGTATCCCCGCAACCACACGCTGACACTGACGTTTTCGCTGCTCGACTATCGTGATGCTGCCAGTGTGATCTATGAATATCGCATCAAGGATGGACCTTGGCATGCCAACGCAACGGGCGACAACACCATCCGATTCAACAGCCTCGGTACAGGTACCTATCCCATTGAGGTGCGAGCCGTTTATGGTGGACATCCCATCACTGGTGTTTGCAAAATTAAGGTGGTGGTGCATGCGCCTTGGTATGCCAGTACGTGGGCTTTCTTGGTTTATCTGTTGTTGCTCTGCTTACTGGGTTATTATCTCTGGCATCTCTATTGGCATCGCAAGCAGCACCAGTTTGATGAGGCCAAGATGCGGTTCCTCATCAACGCCATGCACGACGTGCGCTCACCGCTGACTCTGATTGTCAATCCGCTGCACGACTTGTTGTCGTCAGAGACAGATCCCTCAAAACTCAGCTTGCTACAAGTCATCGACCGCAACACGAAACGTATCTGCCAACTCGTGAATCAGATCCTCGACAAACGCAAACTCGACAAGCACGCTTTGCAGATCCATTGTCAGCGGACGAGTCTCATCAAGTTGATCACCGGCACCTGCAAGCTCTATGACTACGAGGCGCAGCAACGTGGCATCCACTTTGCCTTTGAGCATGACTATGATGTGATGGCTTGGGTCGATCGGATGAACATCGATAAGGTGATTGGTAATCTGTTGAGCAACGCCTTTAAATATACTGAAGATGGTGGCGAAATCAAGATCGCGCTGTCGTCAACAGATTCCAAGGCAGTCATCCGGGTGATGGACAATGGTGTAGGCGTGGGCGATGAGGAGACGGCCAAGCATCTCTTTGATCGTTTCAACCAAGGGATGAACAAAGCCAATTTGAAAATACAAGGTACCGGCATCGGACTGGATCTCTGCCGCTCTGTCGTAGCCTTGCATCATGGCACGATAGAGGCATCCAACCGCAAGGACGTGGCGCATGGTGCTTGTTTCACGGTGAAGCTGCCACTCGGGAAAGACCATCTCAAGACGGAAGAGATCATAGATGAAAAGACTGAAAAAGAGAAAGCGGTTGTCGGTGCTCCACGTCCCAAGAGCAATGTACAGGTGCTGTTGGTCGACGACGACGAGGAACTGACACATTATGTCGCCATAGAAATGGGCGATGAATATCGTGTCTCGGTGGCAGGAAATGGACGTGAGGCGTTGAAGAAATTGCTGATGATGCCCGACCATTACGACATTGTAGTCAGCGACATCTCTATGCCCGAAATGGATGGCATCACGCTGTTGGAGCGTATCAAGGAGAATCCTCATCTGAGTGCATTGCCCGTCATCCTGCTCTCTTCCAAGAGCGCCGTTGACGACCGTGTCACGGGCTTGCGCCATGGTGCTGACGCTTATCTCTCCAAACCGTTTAACATGGAAGAATTGCGGCTGACGATCGACAATCTGATCAGCACATTGCGACGTGTCAAAGGCAAGGCGACGACAGAGCCACAGATCGACAAGATGATCGGGCAGGAAGAGGTGAAAGGCAACAACGAATTGCTGATGGAGCGTATCGTCAACTGCATCCATGAGCATCTCTCTGATCCTGACTACAATGTCGAGACTTTGGCCGATGAGGTAGGACTCAGTCGTGCTCAGCTTCATCGCAAGATGAAGGAGATGACAGGTATAGCTACCGGTAAGTTCATCCGCGACATGCGTATGAAGGAGGCTGTCCACTTGCTCGAGTTGGGCACTATCAACATTTCGCAAATCGCGTATCGTGTTGGCTTCAATGACCAGAACCATTTCTCGCAGGTCTTCAAACGGTATTATGGGGTGTCGCCGAAAGAGTATAGGGAAGGGAAATAGGAATAAGGCCCTTTCCTAACTCAGGCCCTTCCCTAACCCTCCCCAAGGGGAGGAAATGAGAATACCAAGCATATGAGACTGCGAAAAAGGGATCTTTGCGATTCCGCATGAGTACTTTTTAAGAAGATTATTCTAATTTCTATGAGTCATGTAAGCTGGTATATTGTTTTACAAAACACTGTTCGGATCCACTTGCAATCTAGAGAGAAGAAAAAGGCGTCATAGTTTTCCAAGCAAGAAATAGCAGCAACTTTTCACTGCCTTTACTGTTGTCACGAGCACAAAAAGGTACTTTGATGGTGTCATTTCGGTAGAATGACAAGGTCAGAAAGGTGAGATGACATGGTCAAAAAGGTTAGTTGATAGCATCAAAGTACCTTTTTGACCAAAAATTCTCTAGAGAATTTTGTGTGAAAAAGCTGCTCTGATCATAGCAGAAAACGTCTGTATTTATAACGTTTTGATTATCAGTAAGATATAAAAAGACTCGATTTTTCGCGAAATTCAGATAAAGTAGGTCTTCGTGGAAAAGAATCGATTCTCAAGGCCCGTTTTCTATCAGTTTATATAACAAAACTCTTTCTCTTGTGTAACATCCGAATGTTACACCTCGTATAATTGTCTAATTTTAAGCTCGGTGCAACAAGCGTCAATGTCTGTTGCAACATATAATAGGTTTATTCTACAACGTATTGATTAATTTTGTGGCTGAAAAGCTAAAATTAACATAATCAATCTAATCGTAGACCAAATGAAGTATCTAAATCTATTTGCGTTGAAGGCGATGCTGTTAGGCACGATGATGGTCAGCCCAGGACTCACGGTCATGGCACAAAACGGCTCCACGGTCGTTGGCTCTGTGGTCGACGAGAATGGTGAGCCCGTCATTGGCGCCACTGTGATGCTGAAAGGCCACAAGGGTGTCGCCACGGCAACCGATCTCGACGGTCATTTCAAACTGGTGGTGCCATCCAATGGTGGTACGCTCGTCTTCTCTTACATCGGAATGCTCAACAGGGAAGCACGTGTTTCCGGTAAGCCCATGCAGGTGGTCATGCAGGAGAATGCGCGCCAGCTCAACGATGTCGTCGTCGTGGGTTACGGTCAGCAAAAGAAGGCCTCTGTGGTGGGTGCCATCACTCAGACCGACGCCAAGACACTCGACCGCTACAGTGGTGTGCCCTCACTGGGTCAGGCACTGACAGGAAACCTTCCCGGCGTGATCACCTCTTCCTCCACGGGTATGCCCGGTCAGGAAGACCCGAAGATCATCATCCGTTCGCAGACATCGTGGAACAACAGCGACCCGCTTGTCCTTGTCGATGGCGTGGAGCGCCCGATGAACACCGTGGACCTCAGCTCCGTGCAGAGCATCTCTGTGCTGAAAGACGCCTCTGCCACCGCGGTCTATGGCGTCAAGGGTGCCAACGGCGTCATCCTCATCACCACCAAACGCGGACAGGAAGGTACGGCACGTGTACATGCCAAGGCCAACGCTACGGTGAAAGTGGTATCAAAACTGCCAGAGAAATACGACAGCTACGACACCTTCCTCCTATTGAACAATGTAGTGGAGCATGAACTCGCCATCTCGCCCAATGCATGGGGCAGCTACACTCCGATGGCAATCATCAATAAATACCGCTATCCGGCAAACACCGATGAGTGGGACAGATACCCCAATGTAGATTGGCAGAAAGAGCTGTTCCGCGACTATGCCATGTCGTACAATGCCAGCGTGGATGTCAGTGGAGGTACGAAAAACGTAAAATATTTCACTGCTGTGGACTTCACACATGAGGGTGACCTCTTTAAGAAGTTCAACAACAACCGTGGTTACCACTCCGGCTTTGGCTACAACCGCATCAACATGCGTGCCAACCTCGACTTCTCGTTGACTCATACCACCAAGTTCTCCGTCAACCTTTTCGGCAGCAATGGCGTCCGCCACTTCCCATGGGGTCAGGGCAGCGACTCCAATAGCTACTGGTCATCGGTCTATCATACCGCACCCGATGCCATGCGCCCCGTATACAGCGACGGCACCTATGGCTTCTATGCTCCCCGCAATGCCGATGCACTCAACTCTGTCAGATTGCTGGCCACCAGTGGCGACGAAAAGCATACCAACACGCAGATTACCACTGACTTTATCCTCGACCAGAAGCTTGACTTCATCACACGCGGACTGAGTTTCAACGGGCGCCTGTCGTTCGACAACACCATGGTTGAGGTGGGACGCGGTATCAACGACCTCTACCACGACGCACAGGCAAAATGGATCAATCCCGACACCGGTGATGTTACCTGGCAGCAGGATCCTGACTACACCGAGACCGTCAGCTGGTCGGTCAATGGCGGTAATGTCAACACGGGTGCCACATATCGTAAGCTCTACTATCAGTTGCAGCTGAACTATGCCCGCGCCTTTGGCCTCCACAATGTCACGGCCATGGGACTGTTCTCACGTGAGGACCGCGCCACAGGCTCTGAGTTCCACCACTATCGTGAAGACTGGGTGTTCCGTACGACATACAACTACGCCATGCGCTATTTCTTTGAGTTCAATGGTGCATACAATGGTAGTGAGAAGTTCAACAATGACCACCGCTTCGCTTTCTTCCCCTCACTCTCCGGAGGCTGGATGCTCAGCGACGAGCCTTTTATGAAGCCTTTGCAGAAATATATCGACATGTTCAAGATTCGCGCTTCGTGGGGTGTCATCGGTGACGACAATGTCGGCGGACGCTGGCTCTATAAGGACACTTACTCTTATGGCGGCACCACCAAGATAGGCTCACCGCTGAGCGACTCGCCTTACACCATTTACCGCCAGAGTCAGCTCGGCAACCCCAATGTGCGTTGGGAGACGGTGGAAAAGCGCAACCTCGGATTCGACTTTGCCTTTCTCAAGGGCTTGGTGGCCGGTAGCTTTGATGTCTTTGCTGACCGTCGTAAGGATATTCTTATCAGTGGCGGTTCGCGCGCTATCCCCACCTACTTCGGTACGACAGTCCCGACGGCCAACCTCGGTCGTGTGCACAGTCATGGCTGGGAACTTGCCCTGCGCTTCAACAAGGTTTGGAACAGCGATTTTCGTACATGGGGTAACTTTAACATGACGCACGCTGTCAACAAGGTCAAGTTCAAGGACGATCCAATGCTCCGTGCTCCCTACTTGAAACAGGCTGGCTATTCCATCGGACAGGTAAGAAGCTATATCGACAAAGGATTCATCACCAACTGGGATGAGCTCTATGGCAGTGCCGAGCGCGAGACCAACAACGGCAACAAACTCGTGGGAGATTATCAGATTGTAGACTTCAACGGCGACGGAAAGATCACCTCCGACGATGTGGCACCGTACAAATACACGCAATTTCCCCAAAACACCTTCAGCACCACGGTTGGAGCGGAATGGAAAGGTCTGAGCATCAGCCTCCAGTTCTATGGCGTGACCAATGTCACCCGCAACATTCAGTTCCCCACCTTTCAACGTGAGACGCATGCCGCCTTCAAGGAGGGCTCTTACTGGGATGCCGTCACGGGCAATGGCAAGCTGACCTTGCCACGATGGACCACGACGGTGGACGGCAGTGCGTCCGGTACCCGCAACTACTACGACGGTGCCTTCCTGAGACTGAAGAATGCAGAGATCGCCTACACCTTCCGAGGTGCGTGGGTAAAACGGCTCAACATCCGTGCCCTGCGCTTCTATCTTAATGGCGACAACCTGTTGCTGTGGACCAAGATGCCTGACGACCGTGAGAGCAACTTCAGCGGGTGGGATGGAGCCTATCCTACTGTGAGACGTTTCAATCTGGGTATGGACATCACCTTCTAAGCCCTATATATATAATTATAATAAGGTGTATGAAACCTGTTCTAAACACTGAATCATGAAAAAGATACTATATACTGCGATGTTTGCCATGGCGCTTCTGTCCATGACCACCTCGTGCAAGGACTACCTCGACAAATCGCCCCTGAGCGATATTTCAGAGGAAGATCCTTATCAGAATTATACTAACTTTCAGGGCTTCACCGAAGAGCTCTACAACTGCATCCCCATGCTCACGCAGTGCGACTATCACTGTTGTTGGAACTTTGGCGAGGATGAATACTGGCAACCATCAGAGACCCGCGTCTTTGCCTATGCCGTGGACCAAGGCAACTACTGGGGATGGAACGAGTGCTACTACTCCTTTTTCCACACTGGTGCTCCGGGCACGACCGGCACAAACCGATTTGACAAAGGTCATCTGTGGGGATTGGCATGGTACGGCATACGTAAAGCCAACGTGAGTCTGGCCAACCTCGGATTGCTGACCAACGCTACCCAGGAAGAGAAAAACCTGATTGCCGGTCAGCTCTACTTCTTCCGTGGCTTCTTCCACTTCATGCTCATGCAGTATTGGGGCGGTCTGCCCTATATCGACCAGGTCATCCCGGCGGATGCTGTGATGCGCTATCCGCGTCTGACCTACCAGCAGACGGCCGACAAAGCGGCCGAGGACTTCCAGAAGGCTGCTGATCTGCTGCCCGTAGACTGGGACAAGACAACAGTCGGAAAGGCTACTGCCGGAAAGAACAACCTCCGCATCAACAAGATCATGGCACTCTCTTACTTAGGCAAGGACCTGCTGTGGGCCGGCTCACCACTGATGAACAAAGTCAGTACGGGCGATGCCAACTATAACAAGGACTACTGCCAGCGCGCTGCCGAGGCCTTCGGCCAGGTGCTGAAAATCTGTGACGAGACTGGCCGCTACCAGCTGGCTGATTTCAAGGACTATTCCGAACTGTTCTACACCTACAACCAAAGCTATAAGCTGCCGGGACTGAAAGAGGCCATCTTCTTTGAGAATCCAAATGGTAACTGGCGCTGGAACTTGGTCAACGACTTCCGTCCGTCGACCATCAGCGGTTCGGGTATTAAGGTTTATCCAACTGCTAACTATGTCGACCTCTTCGGCATGGCCAATGGCAAGCCTATCAAAGACCCGACAAAGAAGGACCCGGACAGTGGCTACGACCCTGAGCACCCCTTCAAGAACCGTGACCCGCGCTTCTACAAGGACATCATCTTCGACGGCGAGAAGTGTGTGAAAGACGGCAGCAAGGTAGGTAAGAAGGCTGACAGACAGTACGCCTCTCTCTACACCGGCGGCACCTACCGCACAGCCACCCCTTCTAAAGACTGCTTCACCGGCTACCTGAACATGAAGTTCACCAGCCAGTACTGTAACGACTGGGATGGCTACCGCGAGAACAATAACATGGTGCTGAGCCTCATTCGCCTGGCCGATGTCTATCTGATGTATGCCGAAGCCGTTGCCGAAGGCTATGGTTCAGCTACCGCCACGGCCAAGGACTACACGATGAATGCCGTGACCGCCGTGAACAAAATCCGTGAACGTGCCGGCGTGGGCGACGTGGCAGATGAATATCTCACCACACTCGACGGCTTTATGAGCGAGTTGCGGCGCGAGCGTGCCGTGGAGCTTGCCTTCGAAGGCCACCGCTGGACCGACCTGCGCCGCTGGCTGCTCGTCGACAAAGAACCCTATACGCTGAAGAAAGCCGTGTACTTCGACCGTGCCAAAGACCAGACCGACGAAGAACGTTACAAGAATCCGGAGAACAACCATGTCGTCAACCTGCGTGAGGAAGTACTCACTACACGCCACTTCACCGAGAAGCACTATTGGTTGCCCTTCCTCAAGAGCGACGTGCAGATGTATCCCGAATTCAAGCAAAACCCAGGATGGGAATAAACTTGTGTCTGGCTAACATTAAGAACAACTATGATGAATAATTCCATGAACAACAAGATTCTATATATCGCATTCATCCTTGCCATGGCTCCCGCCCTGAGTCGTGCTCAGGCCAAGACGGTCGCTGACAGCACCGCCGCTGGGCAAGTCCATGTGGCTTTTGGCAAGGTCAACAAGAGCGACCTTCTTGGCGGTGTCAACGAAGTCAATGTGGCTGAACTGCTCAAGAAAGACTACCATGCCTACAGTCTCGACGGCATCAGCAGCATGGTAGGTGGTTATAATGGCAGCATCTGGGGACAGTCGCCCTTAGTGCTCGTCGACGGTGTGCCGCGCGACGCTTCTGAGGTCGACGCCACGGAAGTGGAAACGGTCACCGTGCTGAAAGCGGCTTCCGCCGTAGCCCTCTATGGATCACGCGGCAGCAAAGGCGTTGTGCTCATCACCACGAAGCGCGGAAAGGCTCAGCGGCTCACCATCGAGGCTCGGGCCAACGCCGGGCTGTATGTGCCCAAGCGCTATCCCCACTATCTCGGCGCGGCTGAGTATATGAGCCTCTACAACGAGGCTTGTGACAACGACGGTATCGCCCATCTCTATTCCGATGCCGACATCTACAATACCGCAACAGGTAACAATCCTTACCGCTATCCCGACATGAATCTCTGCAGTTCCGACTATCTGCGCAAGGCCACCTTCCGCACCGACGCCACTGCTGAGATCACGGGCGGCAACCAGCGCGCCACCTACTATGCCAACTTCGGCATGACCTACAACAATGGTCTCATTAAGTATGCAGGACATCACAAAGACGATAACCTCAACTTCCGGGTGCGTGCCAACATTGACATGAACATTACCAACTGGCTCAAGGCTTTCGCCAATGTCGGTGTACACGTCAACAATGCCTACACCTGTCGTGGTGACTTCTGGGATGCTGCCGCCAACCTGCGTCCAAACTGGTACTCAGGACTGCTGCCCATGGACATGATGGACATGGACAATGGGAACATCAGCAACCTCGTCTCTACGAGCAACCATCTCATTGACGGCAAGTATCTCTTAGGCGGTAACTCCGTCAACCAGACCACGCTCTTTGGCGACATGATCGCAGCCGGATATGTTAAAGACAAGAAGCGTAACTTCCTCTTTGATGTCGGACTAAATGCTGACTTGGGAATGATTACGCCCGGACTGAGCTTCAAGTCGACCTTCAGTGTCGATTACTATGACTATTACTCTGAAGGCTACAAAGAGGGATATGCTGTCTATGAGCCTGTATGGGCAAATATGAATGGCAAGGACATGATTGTCGACCTCAAGCAATATGGCAAGGACAGCCGTTCGGCCAGCGAGTTTGTCGGTTCCAGCACCTATTACCAAACTATGGCATTCCGTGGGCAGTTTGACTACAACCGTACGTTTGGAAAACTCCACAATGTGGGGGCAACACTTATGGGATGGGGCTATCAGCGGCAAAACAGCAGCGACAGCGACCATAAAGGCTCTTCCTATCATCGCACAACCAATGTCAACGCCGGATTGCGGGCCACCTACAACTACAACCATCTCTACTACGCCGAGTTCGACGGTGCGCTTGTCCATTCTGCCAAACTGGCTCCCGGACACCGCAACGCCTTCTCACCGAGTGCCACGCTCGGTTGGCGCTTCGGTCAGGAGAAGTGGTTCAAGCGTTCGTTGCCTTTTGTCGATGACGCAAAGATCGACGCTTCCTACAGCGTGCTCAACCAAGACCTCGACATCAGCGACTACTATATGTATAAAGGCTACTACGACAACAAGGGTGGCTGGTACACCTGGGAGGACGGCTCACAGGGTGGCTATTGCAACACCTCGAAGCGTGGTGCCAACACCGACCTCGGCTTTGTCAAACGCAAGGAGTGGCGTATCGGCCTCGACGCCTCGCTGTGGAACAGCCTGCTGACCGTTGATGTCAACTACTTCCATCAGCTCACCGACGGTCTGCTGACCCAGGGCGCCTCCACCATTTACCCTGCATGGTTCAATGGCAATGGCTCGTTCCTGCCTTACCTCAACTACAACCAGGATCAGCGCACCGGCTTTGACTTCACCGTGAAGGCCGACAAGCACTTTGGCAAGCTGGAAGCCATCCTCGGCGTGAGCGGCATGGTGTTCTCCACCAAGGCTAAGAAACGCGACGAGGTGTGGAGCGAGAAATATCTCTATCGTCAGGGCCATACGCTCGACGCACAGTGGGGCTATGTCTGTGAAGGATTCTTCAACGACGAGGCCGACATTAAGAACCACGCCAAGCAGACCTTTGGCGAGGTGAAGCCCGGAGATCTGAAATATAAGGATCTCAACAACGACGGTGTCATCGACGACAAGGACCAGACGGACTTGGGTAAAGCAGGATGGGGTGCCACACCTTTCATCTATGGACTGAACCTCACGCTGAAATACGATCGCTTCACCTTCTATGTCGACGGTACCGGAAACATGGGTGGCATCGGCTTTAAGAACAACGGCTACTACTGGCTCAAAGGTACAAGCAAGTATTCTGTCGTGGCCCGCGGACGCTGGACACCGGAGACAGCAGCCACCGCGACCTATCCCCGTCTGACCACGAAGGACAACAGCAACAACCTGCGCAACTCCACCTTCTGGCGCAAGAGCACCGACCGCTTCGACCTCGGACGTGTGCAGCTCACCTATGATCTGCCCGACAACTGGTTCACCGGTAAGGTCGTCAGCGGCATGAGCATCTATGCTCTGGCAGAAGGACTCTTCACCATCTCCACTGATAAGGAATGGCGTGATACAGCTGTGGGCAGTGCCCCATACAACAGGTTCTACAATCTCGGTGTGAAGCTTTCGTTTTAATCAACCCTCTTAAGAATAAGCATTATGAGACTTAAATATTTCATTCCCGTCCTTGCCTCGGCAGCGTTGCTGCTCACGGCGTGCGATGATGTTTTCACGCCCGCCATCGAGAACTTCAAGGACATCGACATGGTCAACAAGGAGCCGGAATTTGCCAAAGGCTTCCTGATCACAGCCTACCGCACGCTGCCTGGCTACTACGACAACAGCGACGTGGCTACCGACGACGCTGTCACCAACGGCAAGAGCGACTCTTACATGAAAGTGGCCACCGGCTCATGGACAGCCTCTTTCAATCCTTTCAATCGCTGGACGGCCGACTACAGTGCCATCCAGTACCTCAACACCTTCCTTGACAAGGTCGACGGCGTGCGCTTTGTCAAGACATCGGCTGCCGTGGACAGCCTGTTGAAGATACGCATGAAGGGTGAGGCTTATGGCCTGCGTGCCATCCACCACTATTTCCTGTTGCGTGCCCATGCAGGCTTCTCTGAAGACGGACAGTTGCTCGGTGTGCCTATCCACAATGCCTCTATCGGTGCCAGCAGCAACTTCAATGAGGAGCGACCGTCGTTCCAGACTTGTGTCGACTCCATCATGGCCGACTTGAGCCGTGCTGAGAAATTGCTGCCCGAAGAGTATGGCGACATCTCATCCGAGTCTCAGATTCCCGAGAAATATCGCACGGTGACCACCGACCCGGCTCTTTACAACCGTGCCATGGGCAACGTAGCCCGTCAGCTGGTCGACGGTCTCATCATCGCCTCGTTCCGTTCACGTCTGTTGTTGCTCGCTGCCAGCCCGGCCTATCAGAATGCAAGCAACAAAGCCACGTGGGAACAGGCTGCTGATGCCGCCGCCACGGTGGTCGACTACGCCATGGGGCCGGAAGGACTGAGCCCTACGGGTGAGACCTACTACACCAACACCAATGAGATTGCGGCACTCAAGGAAGGCAGCAACCCCGACGAGATTATTTGGCGTGAGAATATAGCTAACAACAACTCCAGCGATGAGGAAAACAACTATCCTCCCTCGCTCTTCGGCAAAGGATATATCAATCCCACCCAGAACCTTGTCGATGCTTTCCCAATGGCCAACGGCTATCCCATCAATGATCCGCGCAGCGGCTACGACAGCAAGGACCCTTATGCCGGACGTGATCCACGACTGGCGAAATACATTATATATAATGGTGCCAAGGAAGGCCCGAAGAACACCATTATCTACACGGGCAGTAAACTCGGAACCGACGACGGCGTGAACGTCAAGGAGACTTCTACACGCACCGGCTACTACATGAAGAAGCGCTTGAACATGAATGTCAACTGCGACCCTACCTCCAAGTCGGGTGTGAGCCGCTATACGCCGCGCATACGCTATACCGAGATTTACCTCAACTATGCCGAGGCAGCCAACGAGGCGTGGGGACCACAGGGCAGGGGCAGTCACAGCTACTCTGCCTATGACATCATCAAGGCCATCCGCCATCGTGCCGGGCTCACCGACGACAGCTATCTCGACGAGTGCGCTCTGTCAAAGGACAGGATGCGTGAGCTGATCCACAACGAGCGTCGTCTGGAACTCTGCTTCGAGAGCTTCCGCTTCTGGGATCTGCGCCGCTGGAAAGCCAAACTCAACGTCACGGCACAAGGTATCGACTGGGGCACGGAGTCTTACACGCCGCTTACCGCTGTGGAGAACCGCGATTATGAGGACTATATGTACTATGGTCCGATCCCTCAGTCAGAGACGCTGAAGTATAGCAATCTGAAACAGAACAAGGGGTGGAAGTAAAGGAGAAACTTCTCTATCTCTACTCAATTGTGGGGAAAACGAGAAAGTATTTTCCGCTCTCAAAGGAAGTATCTTCCGCACTCAAAGGGAGTTAAAAAAATAGCAAAGAACATAAAATGAAGAAAACAATGAACAAGCATTTCATTCTCAAATACATTCCACTGCTCGCCCTTCCTATGTTGCTGGGCCTTACATCTTGCCATAGCGGTGACCAGGAATTCCCTGACTATGGCTCGACCAGCGTGTACTTTGCCAACCAAGGCTATGTGCGCACCATCGAGTTGGGCGAGGACTTGGAAGTGGATCTCACCAACGACAACAACCATGAGTTCAGCCTCAACGCCGCCATGGGGGGAGGCTACGGCAATAAACGCGACATCAAAGTGAGCTTTGCCGTGGATCCCACGCTGCTCGACAACAAAAGCTTTGACGACGGCACGCCGATGACGTTGTTGCCCAGTGACTATTATCAGTTGGAGGGCAATCAGATGGTGATCCCGTCGGGTAAGATTCAAGGCGGTGTGAAGGTGAAGCTCACCGATGCCTTCTTCGCTGATCCGCTGGCCACGACACGCCACTATGTCCTTCCTGTGCGCATCACTCATGTGGAAGGTGCTGACAGTGTGCTGGAGTCAAAGAACTATGTGCTCTGTGCCGTGAAGTTTGTCAATCCCTGGCAGGCCACTTACCTGCGTCGTGGCGTGGATGTCATCACCAATGCCGACGGCACACAGACTGCTGAGGTGCGCCATGCCCAGTATGTTGAGAAAGACGAACTGATGAACCTTACAACGCTCGGCCTCAATGCGGCAGCGATGAATGTCTCGCTCAAAGACGCCAGTGGCAAGGCGACAACTTGCAAACTGCAACTGCTCTTCAACGGCAATGAATGCAAGATCAGTGCGCTCACCAAGGGCTTCTCTGCTGAGGGCACCGGCTCCTTTGTCGAGAAAGGCGAGAAAAACAGCATGGGCGGCAAAGACCGCAATGCGCTTTATCTCAAGTACACGGTCAGCTCTGCTACTTTGGGCAAGACGGTCACTACGACAGACACACTCGTAGTGCGTGACCGCGGCATTGCTCCGGAGTATTTTACACCGAAAAATAAATAGCGAGAAGACGAAGGAACAAAGACTCGTATCAACAATTCTCTAACTACAAGATTCTATGAATATGACGAACTACAAGATTCAGGCCGCTCTTGCCGCAGGACTCTTCCTGCTGGCAGGATGTGCGGATGAATATAAGTCGGACTATCAGACTGACATGCCTGCCGACGTGGCCTTGGCCAATTATGTGGGCAGTTTCGACGTGCTGAAAGCTTATGCTGGTACCATGCATGTCGGTGCCGAGGCGCCCATGTCTATGCTGGGCACTCACAACACAGCCTACAGTCAGTTGCTCACCAACTTCACCGACGTGTTGCCTACTGACGCTTTCACCCATGCTGCTACCGTCAGTGCTCAAGGCGAGATCGACTCTACACGCGCTGCCGATGCGTTGCAGGAGGCTGGCAATGCTCAACTTGCTGTTGTCGGAGGGGTACTCTCTTCACCGACCTCAACTCAGATGAGCTATATGAGCAATGTGACGGCAGACACTTATGTACCCGGTGGTACGAAGGAAGGAGCCTTCAAACTCGTTGACTTCAATGATATGGCTCTTAGCACAAAGATTGATGGCTCCGGTGGAACACCGGCAGAAGTCGTCGACGACCCGCTTGGTGAAAAGGGACAAGTGCTACATTACACGGCAGCTTTCAACCATTGCTTAGTTGATATACAGCTTCCTAAGGGTATGACGCTTGGCGATCTCAAGGAGGGCTATTGCGACTATATGTTGTTGAGCACCGGTTGGGTGCCTGCCTCTGTGGTGAAAGTAGTGGTGAACGGAGCAAGTGTCGAAGGTTCTACAAAGAAGGCTGTAGATCAGGGCATCATGAAAGGCCAATGGGGCGTCTACCATTTCAGCTTTGACGGAATACAGGAAAAGCTCACTGACACACAGAAGGCTGCGACATCCTTCAAGTTGGGTATCGGTGATGTCTGCGGTAATCCTAACTACTATATCGGTGCCATCACCCTCAAGGGAACTTATCTCACTGATGGCCACTACGAGGCGCGACCTATTGCAGAAAAGCGTGCTGATGCCCTCAAAGCCATGGACAAATACATGAAGACCGTCGTTGGTGGCTATGGCGACAAGGTGAAGACTTGGATTCTCGCTGCTGACTATCTCGCAGGAAGGGGACAGCAGGGACCGTTGCTCACCTCGAAGGACGACAACACTCATTATTATATTAATGAGTATTTAGGTGACGACTTCATTGTGGATCTGGCTAAGCTGGCCAAGACCTATCAGAGTGATGCTGTCTTGTTCTACAGTGACAATAATTTGGAAAGCGATGCCACGAAACTTGCCAACCTGCAGGCGATGGTCAAAGAATGGAACGTCAAAGGTGCCGGACTGACGGGTGTCAACGCAGAGGTGCATCTTCGCTACAATGCTGACCGGCTCGCTGCTGACAAGCAGGGCATTGACAACATGCTGAAAGCATTGGTCGCTACCGGACTGAAGGTGCGTCTCTCAGGTCTCGACATGGTGGCCGTGGACAATGCGGGCAAGGTTATCCCCACGAAAGAACTCACCGATGACGATCTCAAAGCCATGGCCGACTACTACAACTATGTCATCAGCCAGTACATCGCAGTCGTTCCGGAAGCTCAGCGCTACGGCATCTCGTTCTCGGCTTACACCGCCGACGGCCAGCACGTAGGCCTTTGGACTGGTGCCTACAACCGTCAGGCCACCTACGCAGGCGTGGCTGAAGGCTTGCAAGGTGCAACAGCCAAGTGACCGGCAGAGTAAAAATAGAATTCTGTTGATCAAGAATTAGAGAATAAGAGAAGCGGACAGCATATCTGCTGATAGGAGATAATCAGTAGAGGAAACGTTCTCCTATTCTCTGATTCTTGATCATCATAAAGTTCAAGTTTCTATTTTGCCACTACGACTCTTTCTTTACTCACTAATCAATCATGCTCTATGAAAACAATCTTACGCAATCTCTTACTCCTATGTCTGTTAGGCATCAGTCTGTCGGTGAGCGGTCAGCAACGCCGTCCTATTGACTCGCGCCATCCATTATGGATGATCCACATTGATGTATGGAGTCTTGCTAATCCTCAGGCTATTATCGACATGATACCACAGGACATTCGTCCCTATGTATGTATGAATCTCTCACTCTCTTGTCAATACGACACAGAATTCAATATCTACAAAAAACCGCAGGACGGTGTCTCTACACTCAAGTCGTGGGCTACCGTCTGCCAGCAAAATGGCATGTGGTTTACTTGTCAGCCAGCCAGTGGCGGGCACACACATATCCAGGACGGCGACCTCGCCACATTTGAGTATTTCTTCAAGACCTATCCCAACTTCCTTGGCTGGAACTATGCAGAGCAGTTCTGGGGCTTTGACGAACCAGGGGACAAGAGTTCGAGTCCGCAGACTACCCGCATCGCCCTCTTTGCAAAGCTCGTGGAGATGTCGCACAAATACGGTGGCTTCCTTACTATCAGCTTCTGTGGCAACATCTGGTCACACGCACTCACACCGATCGGTATGCTCAAACGCAATGCCGATCTGCTCGCTGCTTGCGAGAAGTATCCCGAAGCTATCCTCTGGCTGTATAAATACACGACCACCTCATGCTTCTATGACACCGAAAGCGTCACGTGGGGACCCTATATCGCAGGACTGGCCAACAACTATGGCGTACGCTACGACAACTGTGGATGGAACGGAGCCCTCGACGTGATGCTGGGCAAGGACAACGGAAAGAAGTATCCCGTGGCGGCAGGACTCTCCACAGTTATGGAGCAGAGCTGCGTCAATGGCGGAGCCGTATGGGATGGGCCGGAGCTCATCTGGACCGAAGACTTCAAAAACCTCAGCAATACGTCGGTCAAGGGCTACTCGCATCGTAACTGGGGTTGCTTCCCCGGCTTCCAAAATGTGTGGGTGGACATGTTCAGAAAGATCCTCAACGGCTCGCTCTATATTCCCACACGGCAAGAAGTGATTGACAAGACCAAGATTGTAGTGGTCAATGATGTCACCACCGGCAGCGACGAAGACAAATATGTCGGGTGGAAAGACCTCTACGACGGACTGTATAAGCAAGATGACCCGTTGAACAAAGACGACGGATGCTGGATGAGCAACCTTACTTGGTTCAAGAAGACAGGCCGATATGGTGCCATTCCTATCGTGCCCGAACTTCATGACAACGCGGCCAAGGCCATTCCTGTGCAAGTAAAGAAATCTGCCAAATGGTCCAGCCAACGCGCCAAGATCAAGGACTTTAATGCGCAATATCCGGAAGTGAGCACGGGCGACCTCTATGTCAACCGCTACCGCAACCAGCTGATCACTTACATGCCCTACTCCTATTTCAACAGCAAGCGGACAGCATCGGCCTCCATACCTTTACAGTATAACACTTGCAAGGAACTGCAACTCACCTGGGGGACGTTTACTGCTGCTGCCGTCAGAGAGTATGCTGACCACATCAATCTTTATCTCAACAACTATCGCACCGACACCATCGCACCGGTAACCGACAAGATTGTCGTCAAGGGCGCGACAGCGAAACCGGACTATACCTATACCGTTGGTACAGAACAGCTTTCTGCTACTGTTGCTGCCAATGCATCGCAGGCCACGCTCTCTGACAGTTGGGATGCCGCAACAGGCACTTACACGCTGCTTGTCTCGCACTGTGGCTCGGTCAACATCAAGTTGAGTTGCCAAGGCAACGCTACAGGACGCAGTACGGATTATCTTCCTGACACACCGTTGGAGAGTCCCAGACAGCCTGAAGCTTACAGCGGTCCGGTCACTATCGAGGCTGAGGACATGGACTATCGCTCGATTCAGGAATGCTGTCTGAGTCCCTACGATGTCCATCCCGACGAGCGCGGCAATGTGGGCAATGGCTATATCGTCATGGGCACCAACAAAAACGGCAGTTTACGCCATGTGTTCAATGCCAACATCGACGGCACGTATCGCGTAAGTCTACGCTACATGAACACCAGCAAGAAAGGCAACCTGAAGGTAAGCGTCAACGGCACGGAAAAGAAGGTGGGCTGTGACGTCACCGCCAATAACGTGTGGTGCACGGTGAGCCTTGGCTTCCAACTCAACAAGGGTGCCAACACGCTGACGATCGACAACATCAGTGGCACGAATCTCTGCCTTGACCAGGTCGTTTATGAGCCTGTCTCTGAGCAGGTCAAAGACGATGGTGCCTTCGAAGAAGAGCCCGATGAGCCTGATACGCCGAATGATCCCGCTTATCCCTATGTCGTCCTTCGCGACGACTTTGCAAAGGAAGGCATCAACATAGTGCCGAATGGATGGATAATGGCAGACGGAGAAAAGATAATTACTCCGGGTCCGGTTGGCTCTGGACCACGTATCTTCCATTTCCCCGAGGGCAGCACCTTCACCTACGGCCTGTATGTGCGTACGCCTTCTTCCACTACGGGTTACGGTATCTATGGTACGATGCCGGACTACCAGGTCGCGCTGAAGGCATCGGCAAAATACTGTCTGAGCCTTGACGCAGCTGCTTGGAAAGGGACACCTTTTTTAAAGGTAGAGGTTCTGGACGAGAACAATCATGAAGTCAGAAGCACGATCGTGCCCTGCAAACCTAATTTGGAAGGCTCTACATCAACAGTGTTCACGGGTGCGACTCACGTCTCTCTTGGCTTCACGGTGCCTGCTGATGGCAACTATCTCTTCCGTTTCAGTCCTGTCATAAACGAGAATGGCGACGGCGGCTACTGGCTTGAAACGATGATTGGTAATATTGTACTGTCCTCCGACACGCCGACGACCGGCATCAGCAATTTTCATGTCAACAATGAAGCCGACAGCAGGAATTACGACCTGAGCGGACGACAAGTGAACGGGAAGAAGGCTGGAGTGGTTATCAAGAAAGGGAAGAAGTACATCAGCAAATAGTTGCTGAACGGCACGGCACACATCGTGAAGAAGGTATAGAATTTGCGAATAAAAGAACTTTTTCACCAATGTGAAATGTGTTTTATGCCAAAATGCAACATTTTACACAAGACATTCGTAGCATTTTTGTTATCTTTGCACTCGAAAATGCTACGGATGCACATCCGTCAAAGAGCATTTACCGATGACCAATAATCAGACTCAAAAAAACTAAATTTACTACAATGAAGAAGTCAATCTTATTAGCAGGGCTGTTGTTTCTTAGTTCGCTTACGTTGCAGGCACAGCAGTTTGCTGTGCCTGTTTCGGAGGCGCAAGAGAAAATGATGACGGGCAAGTTTGCGCCTACATGGAGTTCGCTGGAAAGTCAGTATCAAGTTCCAGAGTGGTTCCGCCATGCAAAATTTGGCATATGGGCGCACTGGGGGCCTCAGTGTGTGGAAGGCTTGGGTGACTGGATGGCCCGGTCGATGTACCAGGAAGGGTCGGCGGCATGGAAATACCACCGCGAGCACTATGGTCATCAGTCAGAAGTGGGATTCAAAGACATTCTGCCGCTCTTCAAGGCTGAGCACTGGAATCCTGATTCTCTCGTTGCTTACTACAAGAGTTTGGGAGCACAGTATTTCTTTGCTCTTGGCAACCATCACGACAACTTTGACCTTTGGGACTCGAAATACCAGCCGTGGAACTCCAAGAACATTGGACCGCACAAGGACATCCTTGAAGGCTGGGCAAAAGCGGCAAGGAAATACGGGCTAAAGTTTGGCGTTTCCCTTCATGCTGATCATGCGTGGACTTGGTATGAGCCATCGCGCCGCTACGACCGTTCAGGCAAAAAAATGGGAGTGCCCTATGACGGCTGGATGACAAAGGCCGACGGAAAAGGTAAGTGGTGGGAAGGACTGGACCCCCAAGACCTCTACCAACAAGACCACCCGTTGAGCAAAGGCACATGGGCCGACGGCATGATACACTGGCAATGGGCATGGGGCAACGGAGCGGCCATGCCTTCGCAGAAGTTTGTCACGAACTTCTACAACCGAACGCTTGACGTCATCAACCGATACAATCCTGACCTGCTCTACTTCGATGTCACGGTGCTGCCTTTCTGGCCTATCAGTGATTGTGGTCTGAAAATCGCTGCTGACTTCTACAACCACAATATGGCTTCCCATCATGGCAAGCTGACGGCTGTGATGTTCGGCAAGATTCTCAGTGATCAACGACGCAAGGGCATCACATGGGACGTGGAACGTGGCGCTCCCAACCACATCATCGACTTGCCTTGGCAGACCTGCTCATGTATTGGCGGCTGGCACTACAATACGGAAATATATGAAAAGAACCAATACAAGTCTGCTGCCCAGGTCGTGAAGTTGCTCATCGACGTAGTCAGTAAGAACGGCAATCTGCTTCTCTCCGTGCCACTTCGCAGCGACGGCACATTCGACGGGAAAGAGAAAGCTATCCTCGATGAGTTTGGAGCATGGATGCGAGTGAACAAAGAGAGCATCATCGGCACGCATCCTTGGAAGCTCTTTGGTGAGGGCCCCATCGCTGATTCTGATATTAAGCTCAATGCACAAGGATTTAACGAGGGTGCTTATACACGTGCCGGTTCAGCAGAGATCCGCTTCACCCAGAAAGGCAATACGCTCTTTGCTACTGCTCTGGCCTGGCCCGCTGACCACAAAGTGACCATCAAGAGCCTGGCTTTACATTCTCCACATTATGACGGCAAGGTGAAATCTGTCCATCTTTTAGGCTATGGCAAGGTAGCTTTTCATCAGACGGAAACAGGACTGGAGGTCGATCTGCCCGAAAAGCCTTGCAATGCGATCGCTCCCGTACTGAGCATCAAGTAAGACCAACAAATTGAGTTGAACAGAACTTCATGATGTCTTTTGTGATGTTCATAGTGTTGTGATCAAGTCAAGTTACAAATACCCCCAATCCTACCATAATAGCAGGGTCAGGGGGCGAGAGTTCTATGGAATCGGTTAAAGGATTTACCTCAACTTAATTTCTAAACGGCCATTGCTTAATGCGGTTGGTGACCTTGATGACATTCTTAGGCTCATTTTCATCGGTCAAGATGATATAGGAAGGATGTTTGAGATCATCAGTTGTCAACTTAAAGCGGCGTGCTGTAGTCCATGCAAACGGATAGACGATGTTAGTGTAACCATAGTATTGGACATAGTAGTTGCCGTTGAGCACGTTCTTGGCAGCCACATAGGTTAGTTCAACTTCATCTTTGCCAATTAGTTTATAGTCCATGGCCAGTGTACCCCACCACGTGTTGCTGCCATCATAGCTACCGAAAGACAAACCGAAGTTCTTACCGTAGGTAGAGCTGAACTCATAATTGCCGAGGATTGCGTAGCGTGTTTCCTCGCCGTATGTTTTCTGATAGTTATTGAGAGAATAATTCCAATATGCCTGTCCATAACTGCTCATACCGCTCAACGCTATGTTCCAAGCACCGAGCACAAACTGCTCATTGATAGGTGGAATGATAGGAATGAGCTTGACACTCTTGTCAGCCGGGTTAACCCAATTGCCACCATCTGCATAGCTGAAACCAGTGATAGTCTTGCCATGGAAGGTGATTGGCTTATAGAGTACATAGCCGGAAGGCGTGATAGTGAATGGCATGTAGGTGTCTTCACCCGTTGCCTTATCAGTGACGGTGAGATAGTTGTAGTTCAATGAAGCATTCATCGTGTCGTTGTCAACGATCAGCGCATAGTTGTTGTAGGTTGCCATGGAGTCAGAAACCACAGACACCTTGTTGTAATAGTCTGCCCAGGAGCCTTGCTGTAAGGGCGTCATCACGATGCGGTCCTCATGTTTCTTGCCCAATAGCACAACGGAGTCGGCAGAAGCAGAAAGCACTCTGAACTCCAGGTCACCATTGAAGCCCTTGCCCAATGTTCCGAAATCCTCATTACTCGGATCAGAGAAGTAATGGAAGATAGGGTTGTACTCATCGAAGGAAAGCAACGTACCAGAGCTCTGCTCCAACTTATAGTGCGACGTATAGGTGCTGTCAGGACCGAAAAATTCACTGGCCACGGTCACCTTGTTGTTTGTGAACTTACAGTAGACGTTGTAGCCACCGTAGGTGATGGTGCCATAATAGTGCATGATCCATCCGTTGCTTTGTGCTTCGAGGATCTGTCGCGTGGTCGACATCGACTCTGCAATTCGTTCTGCCGATGGCTTGTCGAAAACATCATCGACTTCCGGCGTGCACGCGCCCATGAGCAGGGCGACGGCCGCCAACAGTCATAGATTGAATATCTTTCTCATAGAATGTGTTCTTTAAGTTGTTACTTTAAATGACGTAAATCGAGCGTATTGACTTCCTTGGAGCGGCGCAGCACAATCTCACGCAACTTGTCAAGGTCGATACCCCAGTCATTCTTGAAATACTCCTTGACCAGCGCAAGTTTAGCGATGATGGCATCACGCCCGCTGGTGTCGTACTGAGCTTGCTTATTACCTTTCTTATCGAAGGTAAAGATCGTATCGTTGTTTTCGTCAAGCTTGACAGCGACACCCGTGTTGACGATCTTGTCCCATGCAGCTTGCGTATGCGTGACGTAGGTGGAATAGATCTCAGCAAAGTCCTCATTGTACTCTTTTGAGGCATATCCACTGACAAAGCCCATGGCAGGAGCTTTAGCGTCATCGACGTTGATCCAGTTGGAAGTCTGGTAATTGGCTGACGAGATGGTCTGAAACTCTGTGCTATAGTTCTTTTTCTGCGTCATGATGTGACAGAACTCATGGTGCATGGTGTGTGGAAGAACCAGTAGTTCAGATCCATCGGCAGTGCTCCAGTGTTGGGGAACGGACTGTCTACGTCGATGACAGGATGGTCAATATCGATGTTGTTGACACGGAAAAGCGTCACCTTCACACCGCCTTCAGCTACACCGAGCACAATGCCGCCACCATTGTCATATTCCGGCGAACCAATCAACTGATACACACGAGGGCTATAGGACTTAAGAAAATCCTGCCCCATCAAGTCTGTATAGGAGTCCATCCAAACATGTTTGACCATGATGGCCAGTGCTTTCGACTTGTCGTAGTCTGCCGGAATCACATTATAATAGTTGTCGGTCTCCTGATCATTGTAGCGATAGAGAAACTTAATGTTGTAGGGATCTGTGAAGTTGGCCTTTGTCCAACGGTCCAGTTCCGTGCTGTCAGTGACCTCAGTCTCGTCGAAGATGCTCTTGCTGCTCAGGTCATCGTCAGAGCATCCGGCGAGGAGTGTTGCCATCAGACCTAATATGATGATTCTTGTATATTTCATAATTCAGAATAGTTGATGTAACTAAGAATAATAAAAATGCTTTATCGGGGGTTGGCTTCCAGCCCTGCGTTGATGACATCTTCAGGCAACTGAATGGCACCACGCTTGTCAGCAGCACGGAAGATAATAGGATCTTCACCATCGAGGAGATGAGCATACTCAATACCATAGCGTTTGACATCCACGAAACGCAGTCCCTCTCCCCAAGTCTCCAGTCGGCGCATGTGCAGAATCATCTGGATGAAATTCTCCTGCGTACCGGTTTCTACTGTAAAGCCTTGTGGGTGGAGAGTCTTTTTGATGGTACGCTGACTGTTGGCAGTGGGAACCACTTCACTATAGCGTACACCATCCACGAACTTGTTGAGATTCTCTTCCGTGAGTATCGGCCGCCTTGCCGTGCCATTGCTGGGGACGCAGTGGGAACGAATCCAAGCGTTCATGTCGTCAAGTGCATGGGCATAGTCTTTCTTCATAGCATAGGCCTCCGCTCTTACCAACAGTGTCTCTTCCGTGGAGAAGGCGGGGAATACAATGTGAGCGTAACCAGTGTTGTTCACCTTGTCAGTGGTTTCAAAGAACTCCTCTACCTTGGGAAAATACTGCTGTGCAGCATTATATTGGTAGATCTTATGAGCATAGACCAACGTGTTGTTGCTTGATCCACTTCCCCATGGCACTTTGGCGTAGAAGGTCTCGTTGACGTCTATATTACGGTTGTGACCATAGCGACGGAATGATGAGCTCCATGTCAGTGCACGCGAGGCGGAAGAGTATGCTGTCATGATGAGCAGGTTGGCGTTTTCTGCTGAGCGCACATAAGCATTCTTAATGTCCTTGGGGGGCCATGTCCATAAATTGTGAGTAGTCACGCAGACGGTTGCCGGGATTAGTACCGAGCACCATGTTGGCGTATTCTATGGCCTTATCATAGTTGTGTACCATCAGGTTGAAGCGTGCAGCAAAGGCGTATGCCGCACTCCTGTTGAAATGATACTTCGGCGTGGTCATGTAGCTGTCACTGATTCTCGGCAGAGCAGCCTCTATATCACGATTGATATTGGCATACAATTCCTTCAACGTGCCACGCTTGTACTGAGTGTTGACACTTTTCTCGGGTTCTGTCGGATAGGGCAGACCGAGATAGACATCAGTAGAATCGGGATTGTAAGCCATACAGAAAATGCTCGCCAGCTCATACATATTATATGCGCGGGCCATCAGTGCTTCGGCATATTCAGCGGGATAGGTTGCCGTGTCTCCGATTGCTTTCAGATCAGCTAAGGCCTCGTTGCAAGTTCCTACACGATAGTAGAAGCCGTTCCACAGCGTGTAAGGATCGTCGTTATCGGTATTAGGATCATCCTTGAAACGATACATCTCGTCCTGTGCAGGCGTAGCGGCATATTGCGTTCCGTTGTCGGTGACGTTGTCGGAACTCATCTCAAAGAGCAGGTTGGGCATGTTTGTAGGATAGGCAGAGGCAAGGAGCTTCTGCACTTTCTCACTTGCGCACGGTCGTCGGGAAGCTTGTCGAGATAGTCGTTGCAAGCTGATAAGCCCAACAGTGCACAGGCAGCCAATAGTATATGGATTCTATTGATGAGTCCACTTTGAAAAGTGGGATTATTGATTATTCTGATTGTACCACGACCGATTTTTTAGAGTTCGACTCTATAAAATGTCAAGTTTTAATTCGTATGTAGGGTATATTATAGCACTACGACCCATTTAAAGGGGGAATATTAGGCAATTCTTACCCTTTTGCTTGATTTATGCCATTTGAGCGGCAACTCTTGCGTCAAACAGGAAAAGTCGGCGCATGTTTATCCATACGCAACGGGCTACAGCCTGTAGCATGTGCTTGATTTTACCTCGATATCTTGTTTTATTGTTCCTCGTGTGGAAGCAGTATTGGAAGATTGTCGCTTCAACGTTGTTTCGTTTTTTCCTTTCCTCGAATGGGACTGACTCGACCTCTTTGCGAGCCTTGGATTTTTCTATTTGTTCCGCGCCGAAGTATCTCCATGAAGTCTTGCCTTCGTCGTTGGTAACCTTTATCTTCCACTTGTTCTGCCCCGCGGGGGTGGCTTGGATGACCTCGCCAGTATGCTTGTCCGTAACTTCGAGATTGTGATCATCCGTAAGGCTCAACTCGTAGCGTGAGGGCTTGCCTTGTATGCCGTTGGCGACGAACTTAAATCCGTTCTCCGGATCGGCAGCAAGCTGTCGGTTAGTTTCACTCTGATAGGCGCCATCAGAATGCAACACTTCGACTTTGTCGCCAGTAACCTTTTCCGATTCCTTCAATGCGTCCTTGACGTATGAGTTGTCTGCAGTTCCCGCACCTTCGACTGTTACGTCGGTAATAAGGTTTGGTTTGCCGGGATTATCACATGTCTCGGTAATGTTCGTACAGAAGCCTTTCACCTTCTTGCCATTCTTGCCACGGTATTGCGCTTCGGAGTCATTGGGGTTCTGCACGCTCTTGGCACTGACCAGCTTCTTATCCCTAACGGACACTGTACCGTCGTCAGTCTTCTCGTACTGCTCATGGAACACACGGCGTAGCAAGATTTTTTCGTCTCTGCCACAATGACCGAGTACGTTGTCAATGACGAGTCCAAGGTTGAGAAGACGATGCCCCATGGTATCACTGTCCGTGCGGTAGACGGTCTTAGCAGCATCCTCGTCAAAAAACTCAAGAGCCTGTCGGCGTATCATCTGGTCATCTATCTTCTCAAGTTCACTGCGTGTCACCGACCCGACAAAAGTCTTTTGGATTATCTCGTAACGGGAGTACCATGCGATATTGCTGGATATGAGCTTGCTGTCCATGCGAACGCTCCGCCCGGAAATGCGATATTCCTTGGTCTGAGTTTTAGTTATTCTCTGGAAGCACTCCTTGAAAAGGTCAACATCATGCTCCTCGTTGTACTTACTTACAAAGAGAGCGATAGAAGCCATAATACGTATCAATGGAAGGGCAACTGTCACTAAGATTGAACAAGCCAAGCGCAGCACGGAACAGAAGGTTGTAGCGACATTGCTCATAAAGGCTCTCGTCGCTGCAACCGCAACCCTCCTTTAGAACACGCATAGCGAAGATGATACGGATTGGTGCGTTTGGACGTCCGTCTTTGCCGTTGGCCTTCCCATCTGAGAAAAGGGGCTTGAATATATCCTCGTCCACTTTGCTTGTTACCTCACGATAAAACCTATTGTGCCAGGCATTGGGATCATCGTATTGGTTGCTCTCACGCTTGCCCATCATCTGGGCCGGCGAGGAAAACATGTCCAACTGCTTGTTTATGGTGCTCTTTCTAAACATCTGTATTGCGCTTCTTTGATGATACAAATTTACGAAGAATATACCTGATGGCCAAATTAACAAGAAGAATTATATGCTAATCTTACATTATCTGACTTGGACCAAATAAGGGACTTTTTAAAGTGGACTCATGGTTGAAAAAATCCATGTACCGCCTTATTTATTGGCAGCACTCTCCACGCCCGACGGATCGGGGTTGTTGATGATGGATGAGTTGTACTGTATCTCAGAGTTAGAGAAACAGAAGTTCATGCGTGGTGCCACATAACCATTGGCGAAGTTAAAACGGTAGGCCTTCGGATGGTTGGTGCCATCATAGTTGGTCTTGAAACCTATCTTTAAACGTTTATAGTCGAAATAGATCAGTCCCTCGCCCCAAAATTCGATGCGCTTCTGGCGCACGATCTCGTTGGCCAAGTTCCAAAGATCTTCCGATGTGCTCGTATATGGTTGGGTGTTCTCGGCCATGGTATTGCAGCGGTACTTGTTCATGAAGTCCTCGAGAAGCTTCTTTCCTGCTGCCAATCCACTGACGTGAGCAGTGGCTTCGGCATCGATAAAATACATTTCCTCCACACGCATGAGCGGGATGCTGACGGCGGCACCTACGGTGTAGTCATCCTTGTTATTGTTGCGGGGCTTGAACTTCAGACCTGTGTAGGCGGAAAGCTTGGAGAAGTCGGCCGGCGTGAGGATCGTGTTGTATTTAGCAGCACTCTCTGACTTGCCAGCGTCTTCAGGTGAGATCCACGTGTTCTTGCGCCAGTCAGCGCTGTTGATGTTTTCATACAGCTGGCGGTCGATCTGGCGAGTAGAGCCATAGAGGTAGCTGCCCACACCGAACTCTGTCTCTGCAGACATGAACGAAGTATAGTTTTTCCACGACCAGTTGGTGTCGGCGTTCATGTCATCCTTATTGATGCACACGGCAAACATCCATGAGCTGTTGCTTGTGTTGAAACCTTTATACCACTCATCTTTCGACATCGGAGTATACCCTTGTGCCTCGGCCAGTCGTGCGTACTTACTGGCATTTTCGTAGCACTCACGTGCCGAAGTGATTCCAAGCTTGTCGTATCCGGCGCAGTCGGCGTCATTGGCATGGGCAGAGATGGAGTCGAGGTCGGAAGGCGTGTTGTCAAAGCGTGAGGCCAGTGTCAGCCAGAAACGGGCCTTGAGACCATAGACCACAGCAGTGTTGGCCTGGTTGATGTCGTCACGTGTATTGCCGCTGAGCAACGAATCAGCCCGGTTGAGGTCGGTAAGGATGAAACGATACATTCTATAAAAGGGAACACGCGGATTGTGATAGCTGTCATCCTTGGTTGTTTTCTCCGTGATGATAGGAACCGTCAGCCCATAGATACCTTTTGCCTTTGCCTCGTCATCCAGAGTCGAATATCCCGTAGGCTGATACTCAAAGAGCTGAGCCAAGTTGAAGTAGGACAGCGCACGGTAAGCCAAAGCGTTGCCGACATAAGCGGCTCCGGCGTCGGTAGACTTCTTGATGTCGCTGCCTGCCTCAAGCACCATGTTGGACTTCTTGATGATGTCGGTATAGAGCTTCCACGTATCGTAGCAGTAGGTATAGGTAGGACCGAGATAATTGCCCTGGCTGAAGATGCTGAAATAGTCATAACCGGTAGCTGCAGGCGGTATCTGCCCTGTCATAGCATCGAGTTCTACCATCTGTCCGGCAAAACCAGCGGCACCATAACCCGCTCCCATGTTAAGCATCTGGGCCACGACACCCATGTTAAGCGCTTCAAGTGCGGTGGTGGAACCCTCTACCTGCGGTTTCGTCATGCCGTTGGTGGGATATTCTTCATCAAGGCAGCTGCTGAGCATCGGTACCGCCAATGCCACGGCAATTATATGTTTTAATTGTATTTTCATGGTTTGTCAGATTAAAATTAGAACTTAACCGTGATTCCGCCTGAGATGGTACGGATAGGCTGATAGTAGGTGAAGTTGACATTGCTGTTGTCCTGCACACGCACCTGACCGTCGAGAGCCGTACGCGGGTCGTAGCCCTTACGCTTGGTCCAGTAATAGACGTTGTCGCAGGAGCAATAAATGCGCAGGCTGGCGAGCTTGAGTTTCTCTACCAGACGGATGGGGAAGGTATAGCCTAAGCTGATGTTTTTGAATGTCAGCGAGTTGTTGCTTGTCAGGAAGCGGTCAGACATACTGGCGCTGTTCTCATCGCCATACTGGAAGCGTGGGATGAGGCTCGTCGTATTCTCAGCCGACCAGGCGTTGAGAAGGTCCTTATGCAAGTTGCCGCGCTCCGACTGTGAGGTGGCAGAACCCATGAGAGCTTGATAGCCATAGTCGATTCCCTTGCCACCCAAAGAGTAGAGGAAGCTGGCTGTAAGGTCGAAGCCATAGGCCGAGAAGGTAGTACCGAAACCACCGTAAACCTTCGGGTTGGCATCACCACAGAGATAGTAGGAAGCCTGAGAGTAGGTAGTGGTCGTCGACTGTGTGCCGTCGGCATTGGTGACATACCATGTCGACTGCCCTTTGCTGTTGGGTCCGGCATACTTAGGCATATACCAAGAGTAGAGCGGCAAGCCTTGGCCGACAAAGTTATAAGTGGAGAGGTTGCGGTAGCCGTAGTGTCCCTCCATATTGATGATCTTGTTCTCGTCAGGCAGATAAGTGACCTCGTTCTTGTTGTGTGAGATGTTGAAGTTCACATTCCAGTTGATGTCCTTCTTGCGGATGATGTCGCCGCTGATGGAGAACTCAACACCTTTGTTAACCATGTCACCGACGTTGTCGTAGTAACCGGTATATCCGATGGAGACAGGAGTGGTGAACCACAGCAGCATATCGGTGGTTTTGCGATGATAGTATTCCAGGCTACCGGTGAGGCGATGATTGAAGAATTCGAAGTCGACGCCAGCGTTGAAGTTACCGTTTTTCTCCCAAGTGATGTCGTCCTTACCCTTCTGTGAGAAGCTCAGCGCAGCCTTACCGTTGGCGGTAGTGATCTTGTAGAAGTCGGCATAACGGAACTCACCGATGTTGTCGTTACCCTGCTCGCCATAGCTGGCTTTGAGTTTGAGCTGGTCAATCCAGCTTGTCTTGGGGAACCAAGCCTCTTTGTTCATGATCCAGGCACCGCCGAGCGACCAGAAGTTTCCCCAACGGTGATCGGGAGCGAAGCGTGAGCTACCGTCGCGACGGAAGGAGAACGATGCGAAGTAACGGCTGGCATAGTCATAATTGGCGCGGAAGAACCAACCCTCCACATTATATTTAGCAGTGTAGCCTTCGGCGCTGAGGAGCGTGACGGCACCGTTGAGTTCCTTGTTGGCAGCATAGTTGACGATGTTGCTCTTGGCAGCACCGAGTGTTCCGTTGTTGTTGCGCGTGTATTCATGGCCGAAGAGCAGATAGAGGCTGTGCTCTCCTAAGCTCTTGCTCCAGTTGAGCAGTTGCTGCGTATTGACAGAGTAGGTGCGATAGTGATACGTACTCAGGTAGCCACCCGTCTGACCGCTATAGCCATAGTCGGGTGAGATGCCGGTGATATAGCGGTTCTCCGTGTCGTAGATATTGACGTTGAGCGTGAGCTTGAAATCTTTGAGGAAGGAGATATCAGAGTACGCTGCGAAGCCGAAGGCGTTGCTCTTGCTGTTCGCTACCGTCAGGATGTCGTCCTGAATATAGTTGTCGCCGCGGTCGTTGGGACGGATGACGCCGGTGATCAAACCGTCGCCATAATCATAGACATTACCATTGGCATCGGTAAGGATATTGCCGTTGGCATCGCGTACATAGACGGGATAGATGCTCGGCGTGGTCAGTGAACCGTAGTAAGAATAGTTGTTGCTGTTGCTATTGGTATGGATAAAGCGCGCAGTACCACCAATCTTCAGCCATTTACGGGCTTGGTAGTCGAGTTTCATCATACCGTTGTAGCGCTTGAAGTCAGCACCGTTGGTGATACCCTCGTTGCTGAGATAACTGCCACTGCCGTAGAACTGGAAGTTATCATCGCCGCCGTTGATACTCATATTATATTCCTGACGCAGTCCTGTGCGGATTCCCTCGTCGCGCCAATCGTCTGATGTGAGCAGATACTGGTTGCCGTTATAGCTGACGATATTGCCGAGGGTGGCCTGCGGGTTCAGCTTACCGTTCTGTCCGAGCAGCGCCTGGCCATTGGGCACGGAATAGATGATCTCACCCAAACCGCCGTTGACCTGATTGCCGATCAACGCTGTGTTGGCCGACTTCCACGCATTGGTAGCGGATTGTCCCTGAGAGTTTGTGTAATAGTTATAGAGTCCCTTGTAGAACAACTCGTAATACTGTGCTGGGTTCTTGATATAGTCGTAGTTGACGTAAGCACTGGAGTTGGAACCCCATTTAGCGTCGAAGGAGATGGCAGCCTTGCCTTTCTTGGCGTGCCTGGTGGTGATCATGATTACGCCATTGGCGCCGCGCGCGCCATAAAGAGCGTTGGAGGCAGCATCTTTCAGCACGCTGATGCTCTCCACATCCTGTGGGTTGATGTCGCTGTAGTTGCCGGAATAGGGCAGACCGTCCAGCACGATGAGCGGTGCATTGCTGGCATTGATACTGCTCACGCCACGTATGCGGATGGTAGGATTGCTGGCTGCCGGATCGTTGCTCTCGACCATCTGTACACCGGCTACCTTACCGTTGATCGCCTCAATAGCGTCACTGACTTGTCGCTTGGCTATGTCCTCACTCTTGAGAACACCGGCTGATCCCGTGAAGCTCTCGCGCTTCTGCTTACCGAAAGCCACCACGATGACATCGTCGAGGCTCTGCTGGTCTGGCGCAAGCGTGATCTTCATGTTCGGTTTGATGGTGACGCGCTTGGTCTGCATGCCCATGTAGGTGATCACCAACGTACGGGCATTGGCAGGGAGATTTGATAAATGGAACTTACCGTCCACATCCGTGACAGTACCCAACTTGGTACCCTCAATACGAATGGAAGCTCCGGTAATCGGCTGGCCGTCGTCTTCGGCGGTCACCACACCCGTGACTTGTGTCACTTGCGAGAATGCACAAGTGATAGCAAATAGGCAACAGGCGAAAAGCATCAGAATCCTTTTTTCCATAAAACCAAATTTATTAAAACATACTTAACTATTATTGTCTCTCTTATCGATAGGTTGTAGTCACTAAGCTCTCTATTACTATCCCGACCTATGCTTTTGTGGCTGTTGTGTCTTTTCTTGACCACCCACACTGGCATCATCGCGCCATTTTCATGAAATCTCTCTAACGTTGTGTGTATGTCCTTGATTTGGTTGCAAAGGTAAACAATAATTTGTAAACTACAAACAAAACGAATATAATTTTTATAATAAACGGAATAATTATTTCATAATGATACAAAAGTGTATCATTTAGTTAATAATCTATCAATGACGGGACTAAAAGACGGCTGTTACACTAACCATCAGAATGATATATCTTAATGTTTTACCGAGTGTAATGCTGATCAGGCTGATCAGGAAATTGGCGCGCATCAGTCCTAAAGTGATCGTGATGGCAGAGCCAATGATCGGCAGAAATGCAAAGAATCCCATCCAGGCACCATGTCCTGCCATAAAATGCTGTGCCTTGTCGATGTCGTGTTTCTTCACATGGAGGTAATGCTCGATCCACTCCAGACGGCCCATGCGGCCGACAGCATAGTTGAATAGTGAGCCCGCCACATTGCCGATGGTGCCATAGACGACCAATGGAATCGGGTGCAGACCAGCTGCCAGCAGTCCCAGCATCACTGCCTCACTGCTGAAGGGAAAAAAGCTGCCGGCTAAGAATGCGGCCAGCAACATGCCCCAATAGCCGTATTGCTGTAAGAGCAACGTCAGAGTGTCCGTCATCGTTTGTGATTTCCTATATATAAATATGGTGTAGCGGCGGGTTACAAGAGATTATAGGCCGTCAGCAACAGCGCGGCGGCGATGATGACAAAGAAAAAAATGTTGCTCAACCGCGAATGGGTTAAGGCTAAGAAATGGCCGATCAAAGGAGCCGTTACGACGATAGCCAACGCCATGAAGCCATTGAAGAGGGTAGGAAAGATCAGCATCAGCAACAGGCAACAGACGCTTAAGGCGATAAACATCTCATAGATCATGCGTGTGCGGATCTTGTCCTGATAGGAAAACATCAGGAAATGTACACTACCCAAGGCTGTGATGATCATCATGAAGATAAATGTCAGAGCCTGATGATCGTTGAGAACCGTGAGATCGAAAACGGCTCCGGGATGAGCCAGTGCCACGAAATGTGCGGCCAACCCGTCGAGATGCTGGAAGACAATGGCGTAAGCACCGATGAACCAATAGGGCACCATGAGTCCCAAGAGCGAAGCCAGGAACGTGCGAAGGGAAAGCGCCAGAATGTTCGTCCCAAGGATGATCCACAAAAGTGGTACGAGATAGAGTACGTGTACAAAGGGGATGCTGGCCAATGACAGTGCGGCAAAAGCGTAGAACACCCATCCCGCGGCACGTACGTCTTGATAAGCATGGAGCAGAAAGATAAAGAAGACGATCAGTCCCATCTGCGCCCATCCCACATTTGTAGAAGACAGAAGAAAGTTGGCCGCCGTTGTCATCACGATGAAAGAGCATGACACCATGCGGCTGTAGATGCGTATGAGGGCGTTGGCATTGTTGAGTTCTGCCATGAGGATAGAGGAGACAGCCAGCAAAGCCATCTGTAACCAAGTGTCATGGCCCAACAATACTTGTATGACCATGAAGGCGGCCATATATATCAACGTCACCGGCAACGCCATGCGACTCTCTGCTATCCTGTTTTGTAAACGTCTTATCATCCTATCAAACTAAAGATTCTCACCCGCGACAAGCGCGGATGAAATACATGCCTCCAAGACATGTGGTCCTATGAAACAAAGGTGTCTCTCCCTCAAGGAGAAAGAGCTTCGCGCTCTTTTCCCCCTGAGAAGGAGAAGGCCGGGCTAAAGATCCTGCCCGATATCGCTGCGGAAATACTTTCCTTCAAACTGTATCTTCTGTGCTTCCTGGAAGCTCTTCTTCAAAGCTTCCTCTTTGTTGCGGCCATAAGAGGACACCGCGATAACGCGTCCGCCGTTGGTGACGACCTGACCGTCCTTCATTGTTGTACCGGAATGGAAGACGATGCTGTCCTCCACCTTGTCGATACCGGTGATCGGAAAGCCTTTCTTGTAAGCTTGAGGATAACCGCCGCTGACGAGCATCACGCACACGGCAGCGCGAGGATCGACTTCAACGGGGTGCTTGTCGAGGTCGCCATTGGCCACACCCTCAAAGAGATCCACGATGTCGCTCTTCAAGCGCAGCATCACGGTCTCGGTCTCCGGATCACCCATACGGCAGTTGTACTCGATCACCATCGGCTCGCCTTTGACGTTGATCAGTCCGAAGAAGATAAAGCCCTTGTAGTCGATACCCTCCTCAGCGAGGCCGTCTACGGTAGGACGGATGATGCGGTCCTCGACTTTCTGCATCCATTCCTTGTCAGCAAACGGCACCGGCGATACGCTTCCCATGCCACCGGTGTTCAAGCCTGTGTCGTGCTCACCGATACGCTTGTAGTCTTTTGCTTCGGGAAGAATCTTATAGTGCTTGCCATCTGTCAGCGCAAAGACCGAGCACTCGATGCCGCTGAGGAACTCCTCAATGACAACTTTGGCGGAAGCGTTGCCAAACATACCGCCGAGCATCTCACGGAACTCCTTCTTGGCCTCGTCGAGCGAAGGCACGATCAGCACACCTTTGCCGGCTGCCAGTCCGTCAGCTTTCAGCACGTAGGGCGGCTGGAGTGTCTCCAGGAAGCGGATGCCTTCCTCCACGGTAGTGCCGTCGAATGTCTCGTAAGCAGCGGTGGGGATGTTGTGACGCTTCATGAAGCCCTTAGCGAAGTCCTTGCTGCCCTCGAGGACAGCCCCTTGCTTGCTCGGACCAATCACGGGGATGGAAGCTGTGCGGCTGTCGCTCTTGAAAGCGTTATAGACGCCGTGCACCAAAGGATCCTCCGGACCGACCACAACCATGTCGGTGGCTTTGTCCACGGCAAAGTCTTTCAAAGCATCGAAATCATTGACACCGATCGCTACATTCTCTCCTACATTGCTCGTTCCGGCGTTTCCCGGAGCAATGAAGAGCTTAGAACATTTAGGGCTTTGGGCAATTTTCCATGCCAGGGCGTGCTCGCGGCCGCCACTTCCTAACAATAGTATTTTCATGAGATGATGAGTTGTAGAGTTATCTTTGATTCTTTATTGCGTTATATATATAATAAGGTGTATGCCTGTGTGCCGAAAATACTGGTAAACGGCAGTCGTCAGCAAGCATCACCTTGATTGTTTGTCAGTGCCATCGTCGAGCCATTGCCGGATGATGTCCACAATCTCTTTGCGCTCGATTTCGGGGAAAGAGGCGATGCGTGTGGCATGACAGCCCCGTGGCAAGACAAAGACGTGGATGTTGTGCTTGTTCTCCAAGAAGTCGAGTTTGGCCACTCCCGAACTACCCCAAGGGTCGAGGCCGCCATAGATGAAGACCATCTTTGGGTCGTTGTGGTGCAGAAACGCCATGGTCTTGTGGTAGAGCGTGGCATCGAAGGGCTCGTTGCGGAGGCTGTCCGGCAGCATGATACGGCGCAGATAGTCCTTGGTGGTCTTGACGGAGAGCCATTTGCGCAACGGCTTCACGTCGTAACCATAATAGCCCAACTGCTTGGCCGCCTGTACATTAAAGGAGAGGTCGCCCGACTGGATGGAGAAGTAGCCGGGATTGCTGATACGTGTCAGATGGTTGATGAGTTCCTCGTCGCTGGCCGTTGATGCCGGGATGTCACTCACCAATGTGCCCCATTGCCACAGGGCAAAAGCGTACTCGAGGACACAGAGATCATAGATCTCGTTGAGGGGAGCACGGAAGGTGAGTCCGTTTTTTGTGACATAGTTTTTGAAGAGCGGCATCAGCGTGTTGCGACGCTGAAGCACAGTCTGCTGGAACTCTAATACTCGCTGCCGTTCTTTCGCCGTTCCTACCTGGTCGCGCAGGAAAGGCTCATGCCGGCCATCCTCCACGCTGCGGTTGAGCGGAGCCACGTAAGGAACAGAGATGTCCACATCGTTGGGATAGAACACGCGGTAGAACAGACAGGTCTGCCCGCCCTTGCTGATGCCCGTGGCGATCCACTTGCCCTGATAAAGGCGGTGAAAGGTGGTGTTGACATGATGCAGGTCGGCCAAAGAGTTTTCCACAGTAAGATAGCGCCAGTTGCAGGGTTGTGGCGTGGAAGCGGCAAAATAGCGATACTCTACGAATATGAGGTTGGCGTCAAAGAGCTTGGATAACTCCTCGGCATAGCCTTCCTTGAGCGCATAGTTGCAGCTGTAACCCTCGGTGACCAGCACCGTAGGCCGGTCAAACCCTACATGACAAACGATGACCCGCTGCTGGAAAGCCCCCACCGTCGTGTCGTTGGGGTCGATCCATTGGCGGATGTCCATCAGATATTTATGGTCGTACTTGCTGCTCTTAAGCTCCTCTACCTTGGAGATGCCTGGCAGCGCCATGAGCTGCGCCTTGATGTCCTCCCCCCACATCTGTAAGGGGAGCAGCAAGGCGAGCAGCAGCGGTAAGAGCCTCACGCCGGCGATAGGATATGACGCATTCTGCTTTTTCATTTCAGATAGTCATCGAAATATTGCGAGATGCGCTCATGGAGATGCGTGGACTGATGTCCCCGCATGTTGTGTGGCTCACCGGGATAGACAAAGAAGTCGGGCTGTGTTCCGTCCTGGATGCACTGCTTGATGAAGGTCAGCGCATGTTGCGGCACCACCACGGGGTCGTTGAGACCGATAATGATCTGCAGTTTGCCTTTGAGATTCTTGGCTTTGGGCAGCAGACTCGAGTGGGCATAGCCATCAGGATTGGTTTGCGGCGTGTCCATATAGCGTTCGCCGTACATCACCTCGTACCATTTCCAGTCGATGACAGGGCCGCCGGCCACGCCCACCTTGAAGACCTCGGGATGCGTGGTCATCATGTTGATGGTCATAAAACCGCCGAAGCTCCAGCCGTGCACACCCAGTCGGGTGCTGTCGACATAGCTCAGACTCTTGAGATATTTCACGCCTTCCATCTGGTCTTCTACCTCATGGTCGCCGAGATGACGGAAGGTGACTTGCTCAAAGGCTTTGCCACGGTTCTCGCTACCGCGGTTGTCGAGGATAAAGAGCAGATAGCCTTTCTGTGCCATGTAGGTCTCCCAGCCACGACTGCAATAGTGCCAGCGTGCATCGACATTGTGGGCATGAGGGCCACCGTAGACGTAGACGATGGTCGGATATTTCTTGCTCTTGTCAAAGCCCACGGGCAGCACCATGCGATAATAAAGGTCGGTCTTGCCGTCAGCAGCCTTGATGGTTCCGCAACGGTACTCGGGCACGGCGTAACCCTTCCATGGGTCGGGTGCCGTGAACCAGCGTACAGTCTTCTTTGTTGCCACGTCGACGATGTCGATGTTGCGCGGTACGCTTGGCTCCTGATAGTTGTCCACGATCACCTGACCGCTTTCGCTGAGCGAGGCGTTGTGCCATCCCTTGCCGTTGTCGAGCAGTGTGCGCTTGCCGTCCTTCAGGCTGACCATCCACGTGTTGCGCTGGATGGGGCTGCACTCATTGGAGGCATAGACGATAGATTTAAGCTTGGTGTTGAAGCCGAGCATGTCCATCACCATCCAAGGTCCTTTGGTGAGCTGGCTGAGTTGCTTGCCCTCCTTATCAAATAGGTACAGATGGTTGTAGCCGTCCTTTTGGCTCTGCATGATAAACTTGTCATTGTCCCAAGGCAGGAAGACGATAGGATGGAGGGGCTCCACGTATTTATCGTCGGTCTCGCGATAGAGCTCAGCCTTCTTCTCACCCGTGGCTGCGTCGTAGCTCACGAGGCGGCAGTCGTTCTGGTCGCGGTTGAGTTCAAAGAGATAGATGATCTTGCCGTCAGGGCTCCATGCGGGGTTGGTGAAATAGCGGTCAGTGGGATCGCCGGCCTTGAGATAGATGCATGTACCTTCCTTCAAGTCATAGACACCCAATGTCACCTTGTGCATTTTCTGACCTGCCATCGGATATCTCTCCGGAGCCGGCGTAGCGATGACCCCCGGCTTGCCTTTCTCCAGACTCTCGCTGGCTGCGGGAATCGTGACCAGCGGGAAGTCAGTGACCATGCTCTGGTCCATGCGTGTGAAAAGCAGCTTCGTGCCGTCTGGACTCCAGAAGGTGCCCTTACTCCATCCGAACTCATCGCGGTGGACGCTTTGTCCATAGACAATGTCACGCGAGCCGTCCTTGGTGAGCGTCAGCGTCTTGCCTTTACCGTCGAGCACGCAGAGCTGATGCGCACTGACATAAGCTGTGCACTCGGTGACGGGGCAGTAGTCGCTGGAGACCACCGGTCCCTCTATCTCGCGTGTCCAGATCAGTCGTCCGGCCTTGAAGTCATAGAGTGCGCGTCCCTTGCCATAGTCGATCAGTGCTAAAGTTTTGTCGGCAAAGGGGAAGGTGACATCGTAGAGCGAATGAACCTTTTTCCCCTCTCCGCCTCCTTGCTTCTGTATATCGCTAAGTTTGAAAAGCGTCTGCTCCTTGCCCGTCTGCGGGTCGATGAGGGCACACTCCTCCGCGTCGAGCTTGACGAGCTTGTCACCCCACCAGGCTGTCCAACGGTTCTTGGCGGTCATCCGGTGATAGTTCTTCCCGCCGAAGTTCAGATCCTCAAGCGTAAACTGCTTGAGGTCTGCCGTTTTCTGTTGTGCTCCTGCTGTGAATGTGGTCATGGTCAAGAGAACACTTAAGATAATGTGTTTAATCTTCATCTTCAAAGCGTCTGTTTTTCCCGAATTTGTCACTGCCGCGGCGGTTGCCACGATCGCTGTGCCCACGGAAATCATCACCGCGACGGCGATTCTTGAAATCTTCACCACGGCGGCGTCCCTTAAAGTCGTCATCATCGTGGCGTCCCTTGAGGTCGTCTCCGCCGCGCTTGCGTCCCCTAAAGTCATCGTCGCCGAAGCGACACTGGGAATGGCTGCCGGGAGCAAGGAAAGAGTGGAACTTAAACGAGCGGATGTCGCCCTCCTCGTTGGATTCCTCTTCCTCGAGACGCTGCTTAAACTCACGGTTCTTCTTGAAACGGTGCTTCTGCGCCATCTCGCATTTCTCCTCGTCGGTCTTGACGATGCCGCCCTCTGAGCGGAAGTCCTTCATCTTGCCGTCGAAGAGCACATATTTGCGGAACTCACATTCCAGACTGCCATTATAGAGAGGTATCTTCAGACTGGGCTTCAAGCCGATCTGCTCGAAGCACTCCTCACGATAGCTGAGGATCCACGCCTCGTTGCCGCCGAAGGCATTCTTCAGCCTTTCGCCGATCATGCGGTAGGTGCCCAGGAGGTTGGGCGTGGAGATACGCTCACCATAGGGTGGATTGGTGACGATGACGCTCTTCTGCTCGGGCTTCTTGAAATTCTTGAAGTCTTGCTGCTCCACGGTGATCTCCTTCGACAGTCCGGCAGCCTTGACATTCAGGCGTGCCGTGTTGACAGCCTTCATGTCAATGTCGTAACCATAGATATGATGTGGGAACTCGCGCTCCTGCGAGTCATCGTTATAGATCTCGTCGAAGAGGTTCTGGTCGAAGTCGGGCCATTTCTCAAAGGCAAACTCCTTGCGGAAGACGCCCGGTGAAATGTTGCGGGCGATGAGGGCGGCCTCGATGAGGATGGTACCGGAACCGCACATCGGATCGATGAAGTCACAGTCACCCTTCCATCCTGTCATCAGGATCATGCCGGCAGCCAGCACCTCGTTGAGCGGGGCTTCCACACTCTCCTGGCGGTAGCCTCTTCGGTGAAGGCTCTCACCGCTTGAGTCGAGGGCGATGGTGGCATCGTCGTTGGCAATGTGTATGTGGAGACGGATATCGGGATTGGCCACGGAGATGTTGGGGCGCTTGCCGGTTTTCTCGCGGAACTGGTCCACGATGGCGTCTTTGACCTTGTAGGTGACGAAGCGTGAATTGCGGAAGTCATCGGAGTAGACGACCGTGTCTACCGAGAATGTTTTTCCCTCAAGGATATATTGGCTCCAGTCGATCTTCTGCACCTCGGCATAGACCTCCTCGGCCGAGCGGGCTTTGAAGTGTTTTATAGGTTTCAGGATGCGGATGGCAGTGTGCAGTTGGAAGTTGGCGCGGTACATCATTTCCTTGTCACCGGTGAACGATACCATACGGCGGCCGATTTGCACGTTGTTAGCACCCAGTTGGGTCAGCTCTTGTGCCAGGACGGGCTCCAAGCCCATGAATGTCTTGGCGATGAGTTCGAATTCCATTTTAGCTAAAAATAAATATAAATGTTATATGAATGTCGGTTATTTGCTTTTGTTGTATATCTTGGTTTGTGGTGCCATGTCGTCCATAACCCACGTGTTGGCACCTACGACACAACCTTTACCGATGGTCACGCGGCCAAGCACGGTGGCGTTGGCGTAGATGACCACGTCGTCCTCGATAATCGGGTGGCGTGGGATGCCCTTGATAGGATTGCCGTACTCGTCGAGCGGAAAACTCTTGGCACCGAGTGTCACACCCTGATAGAGCTTGACGTTACTTCCAATGATACAGGTCTCCCCGATGACCACACCCGTACCGTGGTCGATGGTGAACGAGGGGCCGATGGTGGCTCCGGGATGGATGTCCATGCCGGTCTCGGAGTGGGCGATCTCTGTCATCATGCGAGGAATCAAGGGCACGCCCATCGTAAACAGTTCGTGCGCCACACGGAAGATGGTCAGCGCCTTAATGACAGGATAGCAGGCCAGAATCTCTGCCATGCTTGTTGCTGCCGGGTCGCCGTTGTAGGCTGCCACCACATCGGTGGCAAGGATGCGGCGCACAGCGGGCAGACGGCTGATGAGTTCCGTTGCCATCTCCTTGGCCTCGTCCTTGAGGATTTTCAAGTCTTTGATGATGCACGTGTCAGTAGGAATCTTCTCAGAGATGCTTTCATCGCTGTCGGCAAAGCACAGTCCGGCCAGAATCTGCTCGGAGAGCAACTTCTGCAACCGCTCCACGCTCACGCCAATCTGATATTTGATGGTCTTGACGTTGACCTGTGATTTTCCAAAATAGCCGGGAAAGAGAATGGCGCGCGCCAACTGGATAATCTCTTCAAGCGCGGTGCTTGAAGGCAGTGGATAACCATCCTTATGCTGATGAAACAGTCCCTTGAGCGAGTTCGGCTCGGAGAGCTCCTCCACTGTTTCCGTCAACTTGTGAGCCATATCTTGAGTACTCATCTCTCTGTTGTGTAATCTTAGCGCAAAGATACTAAATTATCAGCGAATGAGAAAACAATCAGCGATTTTTTTTGTAAACCATGATTCTGGCGTATCTTTTAGGACATTATGATAGTTTGAAAAGAGTAGATAAACTTGTAGATACAAATTGATTTATGTATCTTTGCAGAGAAGATGAATAATAGGACACATGTTGTCCTATTTTGCAACTTAATAGCTGATTTGGACCATGAGAAAGGACTTTCCTTTAATCTTGGTACGTATACAAAATATCCGACAAAAAAATATCGTGAAACATTCACCTTCCAGAGAGAAAAGACTTGTGAAACATCTCTGATAGTCACAGAAAACAGAGATGACGTTGTCATGAAGCCTTTTTGATGCGGTCATCTAACCTTTTTGATGCGGTCATCTAACCTTTCTGATGTGGTCAAAAAGCCTTTTTCATAGCATCAAAGTGCCTTTTTGATAGCACATTTTCAGGCAAATTACAATCAAAAAATTGTCTGATATTAATAACACGCTGATTGTCAATAAATTATAAAAGCCACTCAAAATTCGCAAAAATCGGGGCGAGGATGGTCTTGAACGAAAAAAACGCCGCTATGAGCGGCGTTTTTTATCAGTTTTCTTAACATGTAAGATTCGTGACTTACACGATGCCCTGAGCCATCATCGCCTTGGCCACCTTCAGGAAGCCGGCCACGTTGGCGCCCTTGACATAGTTGACATAGCCGTCAGGCTCAGTACCATACTTCACGCATTCGGCGTGGATGGAGTTCATGATGCTGTGGAGTTTCTCGTCGACTTCCTCGCGGCTCCATTTCAGACGCTCAGAGTTCTGTGTCATCTCCAAGCCGGAGACGGCCACACCGCCGGCGTTGCTGGCCTTGCCCGGGCAGTAGAGGATCTTGCTGTCTTGGAAGACGCTCACGGCCTCAGGAGTGGACGGCATGTTAGCGCCTTCGCTCACGGCGATGACACCGTTGGCAACAAGTGTCTTGGCAGCCTCGCCGTCGATCTCGTTCTGCGTAGCGCACGGCGTGGCGATGTCGGCTTTCTCGCCCCATGGCTTGGCGCCGGGCACGTATTTGGCTGACGGATACTCCTCGACATACTCCTTGATACGTCCGCGCTCGATGTTCTTCAGTTCCATGATATAGGCCAACTTCTTCTCGTCGATGCCGTCGGGATCATAGATGTAACCGTCGGAATCGGAGCAAGTCATCGGTGTGGCACCAAGCTGCAGGAGCTTCTCCATGGTGTACTGTGCCACATTGCCGGCACCGGAGACGAGTACCTTCTTGCCCTTGAGGTCGATGCCCTTGGTGGCGAGCATGTCCTGCAGGAAGTAGACATTGCCGTAGCCGGTAGCCTCAGGACGGATCAGCGAACCGCCAAACTCCTGGCCTTTACCAGTGAGAATGCCTACAAACTGATGTGTGAGCGCCTTGTACTGGCCGAACATATAGCCTACCTCGCGTCCGCCGACACCAATGTCACCAGCAGGAACGTCGCAGTCAGGACCAATATAGTTCCACAGCTCACGCATGAAAGCCTGGCAGAAGCGCATCACCTCGGCGTTGGACTTGCCACGGGGCGAGAAATCCGAACCGCCCTTGGCACCACCCATGGGCAGTGTGGTGAGCGAGTTCTTGAAGGTCTGCTCAAAGGCCAGGAACTTCAGAATGCTGGCATTGACCGATGCGTGGAAACGCAAGCCACCTTTGTAAGGGCCGATGGCATTGTTATGTTGGATACGATAGCCCATGTTGGTCTGCACGTTGCCCTTGTCATCAATCCAGTTGACGCGGAACTGGATGACGCGGTCGGGGATGCACAACCGCTCAATGAGATTGGCGCGGTCGAACTCCGGATGTTTGTTGTACTCTTCCTCGATCGTACCGAGCACCTGGCTGACGGCCTGGATATACTCGGGCTGGTTGGGGAAACGCTGCTCCAAGCGAGCTACTACTTCTGTTGCTTTCATAATCTTGGTTGTTTTCTTTATTGGATGTTTAAGTTTGCTCCCTTATATATATAATAATGTGTCATCGCATGCCTCAGCATGCTTCTGTTTCTTTTTCATTTGCAAAGGTAAACCTTTTCTGTGAAAATACCAACAAATAGACAAAATATTTATTGCAAATATCAGAAATTGTAACTTTATCCTTCTTTTTTGCTCGCTAATCCAACTTGTACAGAGTTGGGTTCACAGAGCGTTTACGTGCTTATGCCGACGATACGATGATGGTCAGTATCAACGACGAACATAAGTAGATGAATATCAATTCTTAGTTAGATTACACTCATGTGACGGTTGAATGATATGTAAAAAACGGCTCATTAAATTACGTGAAATGCCCAAGAAAATACAATGATGACACACACTATATTGGCGTTTTTTGCTTAACTTTGCAAAAGAAAAGTTGGAAATAACGGTAAACTCGAAGTCCTTGAAGCCAAAGGAAAATTTCCTTTTTGGAAAACTTTTGCAAGAGAGAAAACAAAAAAGTTTCCCGTTTTGAACAACAACTATGAGAGCAGACATAAGACAGAATACACTCTAAATCCAATCAGATAAAGCTATTAAAGGCATGGAAATGAACAACTTCGCCATTACCAAGCGTGACGGCTCGAAAGAAGCTTTCTCGCTCGACAAGATCATGAATGCGATACTTAAAGCGTTCAACTCAGTCAACGAACCGATCAATCTCGGAGCTATCTCCAAGATACTCAGCCATCTCGACATTCAGGATGGCGTGAAAGTGGAGGACATTCAGAACCAAGTTGAGGAGGCGCTCATGAGAGAGGGCTACTATCGCGTCGCCAAGTCATTTATCATCTACCGGCAGGAGCACAAGGAGGACCGCGAAGTGCTCGACAAGATGAAGTTCCTCTCCGACTATATGCAGGCAGAGAATGCGGCCACCGGCTCGAAATTCGATGCCAACGCCAATGTGGAGCATAAGAACATCGCCACGCTCGCCGGTGAGCTGCCCAAGAAAAACTTCATCCGCCTGAACCGTCGCTTGCTCGTGGAGCGCATCAAGAAGATGTACGGCAAGGAGCTCGCTGACGAATATATCGACAAACTGACACACCACTTTATATATAAGAACGACGAGACCAACCTCGCCAACTACTGCGCCTCGATCACGATGTACCCCTGGCTCATCGGCGGCACGACCAGCATTGGCGGCAACTCCACGGCTCCGACAAATCTCAAGAGCTTCTGTGGCGGATTCATCAACATGGTGTTTATGGTCAGCAGCATGCTCGCCGGCGCCTGCGCCACACCGGAGTTCCTGATGTATATGAATTATTTCATTCAGAAGGAATACGGCAAGGACTACTATACCCATGCCGACGATGTCGTGGATCTCAGCCTGAAGAAGCGCACGCTCGACAAGGTCATCACCGACAGCTTTGAGCAGATCGTCTACTCGCTCAACCAGCCTACCGGTGCCCGCAACTATCAGGCTGTGTTCTGGAACATCAGCTATTACGATAAATACTACTTCGACTCTATCTTCGGCAACTTCTACTTCCCCGACGGCAGTCAGCCCGACTGGAACGGACTCAACTGGTTGCAGAAGCGTTTCATGAAGTGGTTTAACCAGGAGCGCACCAAGACCGTGCTTACCTTCCCCGTGGAGACCATGGCCATGCTGACCGAGGACGGCGACTGCAAGGACAAGGAATGGGCCGACTACGCCGCTGAGATGTATGCCGAGGGTCACAGCTTCTTCACCTATCTGAGCGACAATGCCGACTCGCTGAGCTCGTGCTGCCGCCTGCGCAACGAGATTCAGGACAACGGATTCAGCTATACACTCGGCGCCGGTGGCGTGTCTACGGGTTCCAAGAGCGTGCTGACGATCAACCTCAACCGCTGTATCCAGTATGGTGTGAACCACGACGGCGACTTCCATCCTTTCCTTGAGCATGTCATCGACCTCTGCCATAAGGTACAGCTCGCTTACAACGAGAACCTCAAAGAGCTCCAGGCTCACGGCATGCTGCCGCTCTTTGATGCCGGATATATCAACATCAACCGACAGTATCTCACCATTGGCATCAACGGACTCGTGGAAGCCGCTGAGTTCATGGGACTGCAGATCACGCCCAACGACAACTATAAGCACTTCGTACAGGACATCCTGGGTACGATTGAAAAGTACAACAAGCAGTACCGCAGCAAAGAGGTGATGTTCAACTGCGAGATGATTCCTGCCGAGAATGTAGGCGTCAAGCACGCCAAGTGGGACCGTGAGGACGGTTACCTCGTGCCGCGCGACTGCTACAACAGTTATTTCTATGTGGTGGAGGACGACTCGCTGAGCATCCTCGACAAGTTCAAGCTTCATGGTGCTCCCTACATCGAGCACCTCACCGGTGGCTCCGCACTGCACATGAACCTCGACGAGCACCTGTCTCAGAAGCAGTATCGCCAGCTCTTCCGCGTCGCCGCTCACGAGGGCTGCAACTATTTCACGTATAACATCCCGAATACCGTCTGCAACGACTGCGGTCATATCGACAAGCGCTACCTCAAGGAATGCCCCGTCTGCCACTCTAAGAATGTCGACTATCTGACGCGTATCATCGGATACCTCAAGCGGGTGAGCAACTTCTCCGAGGCTCGCCAGTCCGAGGCTCACCGTCGTTTCTACGCTGGTATCGACCGTCTGCCGAAGACACAGACCGTCTCTCTCGGCGAGCGCAGCAAGGCACACCAAACGGTGAAGGAGGAGAAATAAACTATGCTGAAGTACGTTAACACTGACATCGTGTTTCAGGAGATTCCGGACGAGACGACGCTGGCCATCAACATCTCGCGGTGTCCGTGTCATTGTCCGGGATGCCACAGCAGTTATCTTGCCAAGGACTTCGGCAACCCGTTGTCCACGGATGTCATCGACCAGCTGATTGCCGACAACGACGGACTGGTGACGTGTGTCTGTCTGATGGGCGGTGACGCTGAGCCGCAGTCGGTCAACAACCTCGCAGCTCATGTCCGGGAGAAGCATCCGGGGATGAGAGTAGGGTGGTACAGCGGCCGGCTGCGCATCGACTGCGCCATCGACAAGCACAACTTTGACTACATCAAGGTGGGACCCTACATCAAACATCTCGGCCCGCTTAACTGCCGCACGACCAACCAGCGTCTCTATCATGTCGTGAACAACCAGCTCCACGACATCACAGCTTCCTTCTGGAAGTAAGAGACAAGGCATAAAAAAGCCAGGAACCTTTTGGGAACCTGGCATTGTAACGTTTTTGATCATATCCGCGACCGAGATCACTGCTTGGTTGCGGATATGTCGTTTTTAGGAGGAAATGAGTTTGCTGTGGAATGACAGCAGTAGCCTACGATTCGTCGGCCGTTTGCTCCTTGGGCAGATGACCGTAGTGTTTCTTATAGAGCCGCGAGAAATAGCGTGGCGTGTTGAAGCCCACGCGCGAGGAAAGGTCAGCGATGCTGATATTCGGCTCTTTCTCCAAGATACGCTGGGCCTCTTCCAGTCTGATATGGTTGATGAAATCGACAATGCCCATCCCCGTCAATGCCCGCAGTTTGTTATAGAGCGTCGACGAGCTGACAAGCATCTCGCGGGCAAAGGTCTCGCGGTCGAATTTGCTGTCGTTGAAGTGCTGACGCACGCAGTCGGTGGCCTTCGTCAGGAATACTTGTTCAGGACTACTGTAGTGCGTGGCCTGAGCTTCATCAGAGGGCGTAGAGCCGTTTTGAGATTCTCCCTCTTTCTTCTGCATGAACTTCTCTCTGATACGCATTCTGTTGGCAATGATGCTGTCGATATGCAACCGCAGGCTCTCCAACTTGAAAGGCTTGACGATGTAGTCGTCAGCGCCAATGTGGTAGCCGGTGTCGCGGTCTTCGTCGCTCGTCTTGGCTGTCAGCAAGATCACGGGCAGTTGGGCATAGTCCTTGCTCTCCTTGATGCGTCGCGTGAGCTCCACACCGTCCATCACCGGCATCATCACGTCGCTGACCACCAAGTCCAACTCTTCACGTTGGATCATATTCCATGCTTGCAGTCCGTTGCGGGCCATCATGACATGATAGTATTTTCCAAGAAGTTGTCCGAGCACTTGCAGGAGTTCGTCATTATCCTCTACGATGAGAATCTTATAGCTGTCCTCACCGGCGTCCTCCACGCCTTGCTTACTGTCTGCCGGTTTGTTATTTTCGGCAGTGATGACCGTCTCGGCAACTAATGGTTGCTGTTTTGTATCCCTGACAGCCTTTGGCTCACTGATTTCTTCTGGTTGGTAAGCATTGCGTTTCAGCGGTAGCGTTACGGTGAAAGTAGTGCCGGTGCCTTCCTGACTCTGACATGTGATCCGCCCATGATGGAGGCTGACCAGATCGTGCACCAAAGAAAGACCGATGCCCGTGCCATGGAGGTTCACGGCACGATAGTCGCCATCGAGGAAGCGCGTGTAGAGGCGTTTCATCTTGTCTTTGGAGATGCCAATGCCCTCATCGCTCACAGCGAGTACGGCATTGTTCTTCTCCTGTTTTAAACTGATGCGCACCCGACCATGCTCCTTATTGTATTTAAAGGCATTGGAAATGAGATTGGTCAGTATGGTCTCCACCTTGTCAGTATCAAACCATCCGGTCACATGTCTCTCCGGCATGTCCACGACCATCTGATTGTGGTGGAGATGTCCCAATGGCTTCAAACTGTCACAGACAGTCAACACGAAGTCAGACAGGTCACCCTTGCTGACCAACAGTTTGAGCTGGCCGGCCTGTGACTTTCTGACCTCCAATATCTGTCTGAGCTGACGGGTGATATGTGAGATGTTGTTTTGAACCCTTTGACAGTAATCGTCCAATTCCGGATGTCTGCCACGCATCTCGTCCATCGTAGCGGAAATCACCGTCAGCGGAGTCAGCAGGTCATGCGTGATGTTGGTGAAGATGACAGCCATCTGCAAACGGTTGTTGGTCTTGATATGCTCTTCATACATTCTCAGGCCTATCAACACCGCTAAGATGACCAACGTGCCCCAGAGGATCATTGCCCACCACGTGGCATACCAGGGTGGAAGAACGTTGAGCGTGATCGTGTAGGGCAGCATCTGCCATTGTCCCTGGCTGTTGGCTGCTTTCACCTTCAGACGGTACGTGCCCGGTGGCAGGTTCTGATAGACCACCTGCCGGTCTGTGCCGTAGACCCAGTGGCGGTCATAGCCTGCCAGAAAATAGGCGTAGCGGTTTTGATTCACGTTGGAGTAGGAGAGAAGTGCCACCTCCACGCCGATCTTCCTCACCGTGTTTGGAATGTCAAGCACCTTGGTAAAAGCCGGCATCTCATGAGAGATCTCGCTGCGGCGGGCAGAGTCGAGCTGTGCAAGTGACTCTCCGTCAATGAGGATGTCGGTCACCAAGAGAGTTCCTGTAGATTTGTGCAGCGAGGAAAACTTCAGGCTGTAGGGACAAAAAGAGAAAAATCCTGCTCTACTGCCATAGTACATCTCACCACCATTCATATATGCGCCATTCGGTGAGAACAGCAGATGAGCGATACCGTCATCTTGCGTGTAGCAGACAACATCGGCATGCCGATCGTCGTGGACAGATAGTCTGAACAGTCCTGTTTCGGTCGCCAACCACAGATCTCCATTGTTGTCTTCGTTGATCGTGTAGGCCTGATCGGCATAGATATGGAATGTATGACGCATAGACTCGAAGGCATCGCGATGAGGATCATAGCGGAAGAGTCCGCCATTGGATGAGATGGCCCAAAGACGACGATGACTGTCCTCATAGCACCGGGTTGCCTCGTTGACATCAAAGTTGTTGTTGCCCGGACTATATTGCCGGCACGGAATGTGCGCGGCACTCAGTTGGCGACCATCAAGCACGATGATGCCCTCGTTGTCGGTGGCCAGCCATATCTTGCCGTCGCGTGTCTTTGTGATTCCTCTCACGTCAATGTCACGGAGTTCCCTGCCTTGGTTGGTCAGATGCAGGAAATAACCGCGACCGTCAGGCAGTATGACGCTGACGCCACTGCGCTGTCCTATCCACACACGATGCTTTTGGTCTTCATACAAGGTACAGATGTAGTTGTCGTGGATAAAGGGAGTGTTGGCAGCATTCATCAGTCGCGTTTGCCCATCAGGTTGTCGGACGATAATTCCATAACTGCTACTACCAAACCATATCTCACCATTGTCGCGGCGAATAACCGACGGGATCTTGGCCGTCATCGTGTTTTCCGGTAGTGAGGCAAAGCCGGGGATGTTACGGCCATATACCGTTTTTCCTGACACACGGTCGTAGAGTGCAAGGCCGTAAGGGCGCAATCCCAACCAGAAATAGCGGTCGTCGGTAGTGCAGAGCGACAGTACTGCACTGATTGGCAGCTGATTTTGTTGATCCAGCGTCCAGTTGTGGAAGAGAGAGGCACGCGTGTTGACCTGTACGATGCCATTGTTCATCGTCGCTATCCATAGGTCTCCGCGTCCGTTCGTTGCCAGCGCATAGCTGAAATCGAGTGGGGTAGTACCCGCCATGGTCATGTTTTGCCATTGTGCATCATGGCTTTTCAAATCCAGGACCGACACGCCCTCACGCGAGCAAGCCCATAGGGTGTGCGACAGCGGATCTTCCACAATCTGATAGAAAGTGTCGAAGTGCTGGGGAGAATATGGATAAGCATGTATCTGCGGGTCGCGATAGTCGTAAGGGCGGTCAAGACGTACCATGCCTCGGCACCACGTTCCCACCCAGAGCCGATGAAGATGATCGAAAAACAGTGTATGGGCTGACTGCCGGTCATTGAACACGGGATATTGATAGAAAAGGTGTTTCTTACGGTCATATCTCAGCAGTCCACTGTGCCAAGTGCCTATAAACAGGTTGCCTTTCTTGTCGTCGAGAATGCTTTTCACACTGTAGCGGCCCAAGTGATGCCGTTGTCCTTTACTGTCAATGGCAGGCACTTTATCCCCATCAAAATCGTGGAGCCGCTTGGATTTGGGAGCGTAGCACGTCAGTCCGCTGTCTGTTCCCACCCAGACACATCCGTCGGCTGTCACAGAAAGACAGTAGATCACCCGCTGATTCTCGCCAGGCAGTCTTACGGTATGCCATTCACCAGTGCGCCGGTCAAGGCAGACGAGCCCGTCACGCGTGCCTACCCACAACAAGTCTTCATTGCCTTCCGCCATGCAGTTGACGGTGTTGTTCGGCAGTTGCTGGGAGTTGATCACCAGAGAGCGGTAGTCGTGAACGGTATAGCCGTCGTAGGACCTCAATCCGTTGGTCGTGCCAATCCATAGCAGTCCCTTCTTGTCGAGCATCATGCACAGTACATCGTTGGACGAAGGTAAGGTCACGGGCTGGGAAAAGCGCAAGGGTATGCCCAACGCCATGCACGGCACGGCTATGAACAATGCTATATATATAATAAGGTGTCTGGTCATTATTAGATAAAGGATAATTGATGTTATGCTCTTGTTATGTGCAAATTTAGATAAAATCCCCGAATTATAAGCCAGTTGAGATAAAAAACTGAA